>ENA-OQDE01000271-OQDE01000271.1-human-gut-metagenome-genome-assembly--contig:-NODE-271-length-33890-cov-4.884607_pt1 | contig 33890 bp, 34 predicted proteins | sample MGYA00242768_ERZ504595 | MGnify/ENA primary metagenome ERZ504595 (study PRJEB26092, sample SAMD00036307) | human gut metagenome | host: Homo sapiens | study: EMG produced TPA metagenomics assembly of... | reverse complement strand
TCAGATTCTGTCATTACCGCAAACTTGATCAACGGGTATTCAAAGCCCTTCTTTGCATGGCCATAAACCACCATGATCTCGCCCGGACAGATCTCCCTGCCATAATCTTGTCCATAAAAGGCTGCCAGTCCCTCTTCCTGAAGATCCTTTGCCAGCCTCTCGGCCCTTGTGCGGGAACCGGAAAGCAACACGATCCTGTATCCCTGTTTCTTATACTGATGAAGATCTTTTACCAGAAGTTCAAAACTGTTGTTATAAGCGCTGATTGATTTTACCTCCAGGTAAAATTTCTCCCGCACTTTCCAGCCTGCCTGTTTCGGTTCCAGCGCACATACAGAAATACAGTTGCGTTTATTCAGTTCTTTTTGAAGCTGTTCAAAAGAACAAAGCCAGTTTTCCGGCAGATTCCGGCTGCCTTTTTCCTCTCTGTGCATACGGCTCTGTCTGTACTCTTCTTCTACAGCCCCGCCTTTCTCAGTGAGCCGGTTTGGTTCATCCAGAAAGATTATGGTTCTTTCCTCCGGAAAATAATCCAGGAAGGAAACCATATCCTTGTCCCCTATATGCTCCACCGCCGGATAGATCGTAAGTTCTTCCAGATTTTCCAGAGAACGCTGACTCTCCGGATCAAAACTCCGGATAGAATCAATCTCATCTCCCCAAAGCTCGATTCTCCATGGATTTTCCTCAGTGAGACAGTAAATATCCACAATACCGCCACGCACAGAGAACTGCCCCGGCATTTCCACCTGTCCTACCCGCTCGTAACCTAAAGCCACCAGCTGGTTCTTCAGCTGTTCTATGTCTACGGTGCTGTCACTTTCGTAATGAATCAGCTGTTCTTTTATCTTTTCCAGAGATTCCAGAAAATCCATACATCCGTCAATACTTGTAACAACTGTCAGTTCTTTCTCTTCCAGTAACGCCTTAATGACCTTCATCCTCTGACGTATCAGCAGATTTCCATGGATATCTGCCTGAAAGACAGAAGATCTTTCGCAGGATAAGAATACACTTTTCTGTCATAAAATCTGTAATCTTCATAAATTTCTCTGGCGCGGCGTTCGTCCTCCGCAGGATCAGACGATAAGGTGCAATCCCGGAAAGTCCGTACATCAGATGAGATTTCTGCGATTCCATACACCCCGAAACCTGCAGGATTCCCTTATTCGTTTTGCTTTTTTCTTTAATCTGTTCAAACTCTGCAAGCCCCTGCAGAGGTGTTAAAAATGCTTTCATCTTCACCCCTCATGATCCTTCGACGTAATAAAAGCGGCTTCTGTTTCCAGTTACCGCTTTCTATACCTTTTGCTGAACAATCATCTGTTTCCTGTCTGCTTATTTCTGTACAGGTACTTTTCTGTTATATTCGTTCATGGCTGCATCTGTACCCTGTGAGATTATGATATCCACAGCCTTTGCCGCCTTTGCTATTGCTTCATCCACAAGTTTCCTGTCTTCTGTGGAAAATCTGCCAAGTACATGATCTGCCAGATCCCATCCCTTCGGCTTTGCACCAACTCCTACTTTGATACGGAGAAATTTCTCTGTGCCAAGCTGGCGGATAATATCTTTGATCCCGTTATGTCCACCCGCACTTCCCTGCTTGCGGATGCGAAGCTGCCCGGGTTCCAGATCAATATCATCATAAATAACAATAAGCTCTGATTCCGGATCAATTTTAAAATAATTCGCCATCTCACGAACAGGACCGCCACTCAGGTTCATAAAAGAAAGCGGCTTCATAAGAATCACTTTCTCTCCGCCGATCATGGTTTTACCGTACATGGCATTAAATTTCACACCACCCTGAGGGACATTGTAATCCTCTACCAGACGGTCAACGGTATCAAATCCCATATTATGGCGTGTTGCTTCATACTGTTTCCCGGGATTTCCCAGGCCAACTACTAAATACATATATGTGTCTCCTGCTTAATTTAACACCATTTTCCGGAATTACCATACCTGTCCTGATGTCAAATTTATTTTTTACATACTCTAAAGTGCGTTTAAAAATCAATCTTACAAATTGTGACGCACATCTTGCGGGAATGATTTTTCAGACACACTCTAAGATAATTAATTAAAATATACCATCTCTTCCTTAAGCGGCTCACATTCTTTCACATCACTTGCATAAAGAACAATACCCTCGCCCTGATATTCTGTACGGTTTTCAAATGCGACCTTCGCTGTTACTTCCACCCAGCTGCCCTCTTTGATATGCGGTGCATAATCGCTTCTGCACACGTATCCAAGGAAAGTGGTATCATCTGCGCAGCAGGTCATTGCCACACGTCCCGGAACAAAGAACTTACTTCCCATTCCACGTGGTTTCATGACACGTCCTTTAAAGCGGACAATTTTGTCTACATATTTATCCGGATTATCCATGGCATCCACAAACCAGATACCATAATCTTCCGGTGGAATCTCAATGATCGGTGCATTGATATCAAACGGCATCTCATCTTGGAAAATGTCATCCATCTCGCCCTCTTCATTTTCAAAGATAACCTCTGCACTCTGATTTGCAACCTTGATCCCACGTCTGTATGCAGGAAGCGGATCTCCCTCTTTACAGCGGTTAAATACAACCATATCTGTATTTCTGATCATATCCATGAACAGAGATTTCATGTTTGCCATATAAACCTGATAAGTAGTTGCATCCACACAGGTAATCTCCTGCTCAATTCCCCAGCCTTCCGGAAGCTCCATCTGCTCAAACTTACTTACAAGCCACATTCCGTTGTACTCGATCACAACACGCTCCGGCTGATGGATGATATCCATGGCAGCCAGACGCTGTGGTGTCAGATCTTCTTCATCCTCGATCACTTCCACAACTGTGTTTGTAAGTTTCAGTTTATCCATATCATATTCTTCTTCGCCTTCTTCGCAAAGGATCAACAGAGTTTTGCCGTCAATGGCAAAGTACTCCTGCTGCAGTGTAAAATCCAGGAAAGTAGTCTTTCCGCTTTCCAGGAATCCCGTAACCAAATAAATGGGAACTCTGATATCATCCATCATATAATTTATTCCTTTATCTTTATTCTGATTCTGTTATTATCTGCCGAAATCATTCAGTCTCGCATCTATGACACAGGATTTCATGCTCCGATGAGCTGAATCCAGATGCAGTATTTTAGAGGATTGCCATAAATCGCTGCTTCCTCATGATCATTATGCAAGCCCAAATAATTCTGCAAGTTTATCTTCTTTCAGTTTAGAGCCGATCACGCAGAGACGACCTGTGTATTCCGGTGCGCCTTCACGTATCTCTGTTTCCTCCGGAACCATATCAAAATAGATCCATGTTCCGTCTTCTGCAGGAAGCATTTCCCTTTGCACGAAGAATAATACCGTAATCTTCAGAAGCGGAAAGAGCCTCAAGCATCTTCTCAAGACCTTCTCTTGTGTATTTCCTGATCGTCTCACGTCCCCAGCTTGTAAATACCTCATCTGCGTGATGATGGTGATGATCATGATGATCATGTCCGCAACCGCATTCATGGTCGTGATCGTGGTGATGATGCTCATGTTCCTCATGATCATGTCCACAGCCGCATTCATGGTCGTGGTCATGGTGATGATGTTCATGTTCTTCGTGATCATGTCCACAGCCACATTCATGGTCGTGATCGTGGTGATGATGCTCTCCATGTTCATGTACATGTCCGCACTCCGGGCATACCTCTTCCTCAGACATCAGTTCTTCCTCAAGAGATACCGGTTTCTCCATAACCTCAAGGATTTTCTTTCCGTCCAGTTTCTCAATCGGAGTGGTGATGATAGCAGCTTTCGCATTAATTCCACGAAGAAGTTCCATTGCCTGCTGTGCTTTCTTCTCATCAATGATATCTGTACGGCTCATGATGATCGCACCTGCATATTCAACCTGATTATCAAAGAATTCACCAAAGTTTCTCATATACATTTTGCACTTCTTTGCATCAACTACAGTTGTATAGCTGTTCAGAACGATATCCACATCTCCCTGAACACCCTGTACTGCCTTGATAACATCTGAAAGTTTACCAACACCTGATGGCTCGATCAGAATTCTGTCCGGATGATATTTGTCCACAACCTCTTTCAGAGAAGTGCCGAAATCTCCCACTAATGAACAGCAGATACATCCGGAATTCATTTCCCGGATCTGGATTCCCGCTTCCTTCAGGAAACCACCGTCAATACCAATCTCACCAAATTCGTTCTCGATCAGTACAACCTGCTCATCTGCATAAGCCTCTTTCAGAAGTTTCTTAATCAATGTAGTTTTACCGGCTCCAAGGAAACCGGAAATAATATCAATCTTAGTTGCCATTGTCTTATTTCTCCTCTTCGTTAAAATTTATATTTCTGAATAACTGCCATATAGCCGTCATTTTTTATATTCTGCCATTTTTATGAACAAACAGAATAGCTTTTAGAACTGCCATCATTATCTGTCTGTTTATATATTTGCCTGTAACGTACTCATTATACATAAGATGTCCAATGTATTCAAGTCTGCCATCAACGCATTTTGACCAGGAAACACTTGTGCCCCCTGGTTTACAGATATCCTGCAGTTGTTCAATACTTTCAGAACAACCTGCCTGTTCACATCAAAGAAAGGGGCATGATTCACCATCATGCCCCCGCCTGTATACCCTAATGATCAACCGTTGATCATAAAGCTCATTAATTTATCAATATCGTCTTTCTCATAAGCAACGATCTCAAGTTCCGGAATCTCTCCGCCTGAGAAAATGTTTGCCAGAGATACATACTGGGATAATTTAGATTTAAGGTTCAGTCTGTCACCTTCGCCTGTTACTAATTCTACTCTGCCTTCGCAGCTGTCAACTACAGCAAAAAATTTATCGATGTCTTTAATGTTAGATACTTTCATGTTCATTCTCCTTTCAACATGGAAACCATTATTCTCTCTATTCCTTGTGTTCGCGATAATTATAACGCAGATAAATTTCAAAAGCAATTATTTATATTTCACGAATTTTTCATATATTATCATGCTTACTCTGCAATATTGTCAAATAAATAACATACCCCTGACAATAATTCTCTCAGATATTTACATATATCCTGAAATCATCCCTCAAAATTAATATGTAAAAATCGCAACCCCATAAGCCGGCAACGGATATGCGAAGGAAAACTCTCTGTTATCACATTCCTGTTTCACTGCCTTAAATGTCTTTGGCTGCTCCAGAAGTCCATTCTCGTCCATGATCAGCTTGTACTGTTTTTTCTTCGGAACACCAACCCTGTAATCCGGACGGTCAACAGGTGTAAAGTTAACTATGTAAAGAATATTGTTTCTCTTTGTAGGAGACTTTCTCACAAAGCTGAAAATACTTCTGTCCCCGTCATCCGCATTGATCCACTCAAATCCTTCCGGATTATTATCACCGGCATAAAGTGCCGGATATTTCTTATAAATAGTCAGGAGATCATGCACATAATTCTGAAGTTCCTTGTGTGGCTCTTCATTCAGAAGGAACCAGTCAAGTTCTCTCTCCTCACTCCATTCACGAAGCTGTCCGAATTCCTGTCCCATGAACAGAAGCTTCTTACCCGGATGGCAGTTCATAAATGAATAGGCAGCCTTTAAATTCTTGAATTTGTCCGGTAACTCTCCCGGCATCTTCTCAAGCATGGAGCATTTCAGATGAACCACCTCATCATGAGAAAGAACTAATACATATCTCTCACTGTATGCATATGACATGGAGAAAGTCATCTTATTATGATTAAATTTACGGAAATACGGATCCAGCTTCATATATTCCAGGAAGTCATTCATCCATCCCATATTCCACTTCAGACTAAAACCAAGTCCGTCCTTCTCTGCATCCCCTGTAACCATCGGCCATGCAGTAGATTCCTCAGCGATCATCACAGTTCCATGATTCCTTCCAAGAACTACTGTATTCAGATGCTTAAAGAATTCAATAGCCTCCAGATTCTGATTTCCGCCATATTTATTTGCGATCCATTCTCCATCCTTCTTACCATAATCAAGATAAAGCATGGAAGCAACAGCATCCACACGAAGTCCGTCTACGTGGCACTCCTCCACCCAGTAAAGGGCATTTGCGATCAGGAAGTTCTTAACCTCCGGGCGTCCGTAATTATAAATCTTGGTACCCCAGTCCGGATGTTCTCCCTGTCTCGGATCTGCGTGCTCATACACTGCGGTTCCGTCAAAGTTCGCAAGACCATGGGCATCTTTCGGGAAATGTGCAGGTACCCAGTCAAGGATAACTCCAATCTTATTCTGATGTAAATAATCCACCATATACTTGAAATCCTGCGGCGTTCCATATCTGGAAGTCGGTGCATAATATCCGGTCACCTGATATCCCCAGGAACCGTCAAAAGGATGCTCTGCGATTCCCATAAGCTCTACATGGGTATATCCCATTTCCTTCACATAAGCTGCCAGGGCATGTGCGAATTCTCTATAGTTATAAAATCCTTTTTTATTTTCCTCTGACTGCGGATGCTTCTTCCATGAACCCGGATGAACCTCATAGATTGCCATAGGCTCTACCTGCTCATCAAACTTCTCTCTGTTCTTAATCCATGTGGCATCCTTCCATTTATAGTCTGTGATATCTGTGATCCTGGAGGCTGTACCCGGACGGAGTTCAGCTTCATTTGCATAGGGATCTGCCTTATAAAGCTTCTCTCCATGCGCACCCACGATAAAGAATTTATACAGCTGTCCGATCTTTGCCTCCGGAACAAATACCTCATAAACACCGATCGGCCCAACCTTCTCCATCGGGTTTGCTTCTTCCTCCCAGTCATTAAATTCACCGATTACAGAAACAGACTGTGCATTCGGTGCCCAGACTGCAAAATATACACCTTTTTTTCGTCTGTATGTAGTCGGATGGGCACCCAGTTTCTTGTATACTTCATAATTGGTTCCCTGTCCAAATAAATATTGATCCAAATCCGTAAATTTCATACTCACACCCATCTGGAGTCCTCCCTTAACTTCGGTTCTATCTTTTTTACAGATACTGATTCCATAAAATAATGCTGTAACAGGGTATCTTACGTTACTGTTCACTCCATTCTCAGTAACGTAGCCAAAATTCATTCCAGATTGCCTGCGGCAATGGAATTTTGGCGTATGAACAGTAACTATCTTACAGCAAGTTCAATCAGGAATACGAACTGACTTTTAGTCATTCTATAAGCCTTATTATACCAACGGACATTCCATACGTCAATCAAAAATATGTGTATATTTAACAATTTTTTTATATATTTTATGTGTTTTTTGTAAAAAACATAAAGAGCAAAGAAGTACCATTGCTCTCTTCTTTGCTCTTTCGTATATTCGTAATTCTTCTGTATGGTCCACACTGCAGGATTGCATATGTTTTTTATTCCGTTCCATCTCCGTAATCTACAGAATCATCACTGTAATCTTCCGAATCATCTGAACTTCCATCATCATAACTTCCGTCATCCGAACTTCCATCATCATAGCTTCCATCGTCTGAACTTCCATCCGAATAATCCTCACTTCCGTCTGAGGAATCTGTGCTTCCGTCAGAAGAATCTGCGCTTGCATCAGATGTACCATCTGTTCCGTCTGCAGAAGCTGCTGCATCAGAACCGCCCTGATATCCCGGCACATCTCCATTACTGAGTGTACTCGGCCAGAAATCCACATAACATGCATTCTGTAAGGTCACATTCTTGCTTCTGCCATCTCACTTACCGTTACAAGTTTATATCCCTGTGCAATAAGATCCGGTATCAATCTCAAAGCAGCCTTTACAGATGGCTCATGAATATCATGCATCAGGATGATAGTTCCATCTGTCAGATCTCCATTCATTACTGCACTGTAATCCGCATCTGCATCCAAAAGTTTCCAGTCTTCTGTGTCCAGTGACCACATAAAGAACGGCTTATTTACAGTATTATAAATATCTGAATTTCCATCACCGTAAGGTGCACGTGCCACACTCGCAGCCTGGCCACATGCCTGAATCAATGCGTCATCTGTATCAGAGAACTGCTTTGCAACTGCGTCAAGATCAATTGTCGTCAACTGTGTATGATCCATGAATGACTTCCAATCTCACATCCAAGTTCCAGCATACGTTTTGGTGCATCCGGATATGAACTGACATTCTGACCAAGCATAAAGAATGTTGCATGAGCATTATTCTGTTCCAGGCAATCCAGCAATTCATCTGTATACTGTCCCGGACCATCATCAAAAGTCAGTGCCAGCATCGGACGTACCTTACTCGGATCATAAGATCCGTCTTCATTAAAGTAATAATCCTTCACTCCCTTTTCTACCCATCCTGTCTGTATATATCCGTTTCCGTCAAAAGAATAGGTAACACCATCTATATCCTGAAATCCATTTGAAAAATATGTACCATCTGTATTCTGATACCACTTTCCGTTAGCATCCTCATGCCATCCGGCTGTCATCGCGGCAACCTTATCTGTATCTGATTTACCCTTCAATGGCTGTCTCACCGCAGCATCGGAATTTGCCTGAACTTCCTCTGTATCTGCCTGAGCCTGTACAGTCTGATCACTGCTTCCGCCTCCTGCTACATGATGTGCGATCGGAATAATAATTCCTCTCACTACAAACACCACCGCCAGAATCATGCCAATAACACAAAGTCCGATCTTTGTATAATGCCTGATCATCATCTGGCGTTTTTTTCTGCGCATTCTTTCGCGCAACACCCTCTTATCCATGGTTTCCTTTCCCCGCTTCTTTTTGTTAATTAGTCCTTAACAACGTACATTACAGTACGGAGTAATCCACTTTTATCAATAATCATAACTCATTTATCAGGTAAATACAATGCCAATTATTCACTCTGCTCAACCTCTTCCGTACCTAATTCCTCTTCCAGATTCTCATCTACATCTGAATTGTCCTGTCCGGAATCATCAACATCTTCATCTGATATATTCTGATCACTGTCCTGTTCCGCATTTTCTGCCGCAGCATCTGCATCATCTGCCAGCACATCACCGTTTGCAACTTTCTCACTCACACTCGCATTTTTTATAATAAAATCCTCCACTCTGAGAAGTCCGACTGATTCATCTACATAATCCTGTCCGTAAGTTCCAACCAGCTCTGCAATACTGGAAACACCCATCTGTTCTACCAGTTTATCCTGTAGCTGAAGGCTCTCTTTGTCGTCAAGTGACAGTCCCTCTGCATCCATGATCCCCTGCACGATCAGGTTCTGCTTAACCTTACCCTCTGCATACTGCTGACATTGTTCATCAAAATCATCCTGCGAAATACCCTGACTGTCTGTAAACTCTTCCAGAGTCATGTCTGCCTGTTTTGCATAAACTTCCATGCTCTTCTTAAATTCAGAAACAGCCTTATCCACATCTTCCTGTGGGTATTCTTTTACTTCAGAGTTTTCAAGTACTGTACTCCATGCAGTATTCTTAAGAACCTCCTGCGCAGATTCCTTTGCGTTTTTCTCAAGTTCACCGCGAATACTCTCACGATAATCATCTACTGTTGTATAATCAGTGTTCTTTGCAACCCATTCATCTGTAAGTTCTCCTTCACGCCGCACGTTCTGCACCGTAACCTTGTATATAACTTCCTTACCTGCCAGAGTTTCGTCTGCATAGTCTGACGGAAAATCAATTTTAATCTCCTTTGTGTCACCCTTTTTCATCCCGATCACACCATTTTCAAACTCCTCAAACATCTGTCCGTCGCCGATCACAAAGTCATAGTTATTGGCAGTACCACCGTCAAAAGTCTGTCCGTCTTTAGTGCCTGTATAATTTACAGTCACCAGATCCCCTTCTTTCGCTGCATCAGATACAGGTTCTGCCTTATCTTTCAGATCCTCATCGATCTGCGCCTGTACATCATCATCAGTGATCGCATCCACCGTATTGTCCAGAGTCAGTCCTTTATATTCTCCGATCGTAATATATTTCTCTACATTCTCAACAGAAACAAGACGCGTAGTTCCTGTCTCTGCTTTCTTCCCGTCAGCAGCTCCTTCTGTCTTTGTACCGTCTGTGATAACAGCACCGCCATCACCACACGCAGATGCTGTCAGTGCAAAACAAACTGCAAGCATGGCAAGATATATTTTTTTCTTCATAATAATCAATACTCCCTTCTACATTCCAGGTACCGGAGTTGGTCTTGAAGAATCCCATACTTCCGATACATCAAAAAGATCACTGAGCATTTCCGGATTATAATACATTCTGTATCCATCCAGATTTCTTCTTCCCTGTCGAAAATAATCATCTGTAATCTGTACAAAATACTGACTGGAATCTACATTACAGAAATAGCGGTATCCCTGACTCTTATAAAACTCATATTTCTCATTGTCTGCCGAATATCCTTCCCAGCTTCCGATATCCGCACCAAATGCAAAAATGATCATATCTGTTTCTCCAAGGATGGGAGCCACATATTTCTTCCATTTTTTATCATCTCTTTTCAGATCATCCAGAGAAGTGGCAGCCACATCCTTATGTCCCCATGTATGGCTTGCAAATTCCCAGCCTTCTGCCTTCATAGCCTTAGCTACCTTTTTTGCATTTTTCACTTCCTGCTTATAGTTAAAATCCGGATGATCTTCCAGGAATTTTTTCTGATCATCCTGCAGTTTTTTTCCGGTCTTATATGCAATATCCGTACGATATCCCAGAACACCGTCATAACCTGTCATTGCAAGGATTCCCTTTCTTCCATGATAGGAAAAATCCGGATGTTCTTTTACAAAAGTATCGATCAGCGGAACCATATCATAATCCCCTGTGGAAACACTTCCGTCATCCTCAATATATTCGTTCTTAACCTCACCATTGGAATCCACTACAAGTTTCGATGCGAAACCATCTCCGTCCATATAGTGATAATAACTTACATCATCCTGAGAAAGCACAAATGGAATTTTTCCCGGCGGCAGCATAATACTGCCTCTGGACATAGTTCCGTCCTCATTGATAACCGCCATGTCGTGCGGACTGACCATGACATATCCCTTATCATACATACTCTGTATGATTTTGTTAAACTCATCAATTGTTGTCATATACTGGTTATATCCATTACTGTCTGAATCCCCGTCAAATGCTCTGGCAGTGTCTTTGATCAGTGTATGGAAGAACACGTGCGTGATCTGCTCCAGCGGATATTCTGTACAGGTGGCTTTCGTATTTTCGTAATCCGAAACTGCACTCTGCATATCCGTATTACTTTCGTAATCCGGCTGACTCTTAAGCAGTTCTATGGCGCCGTCATAATCATACTGTACAGCCATAAGCGCTGCCTGCTCCATAGGATTTTCCTGTTTCTCATCTGCCTCTTCTGTATCTTCGTTGTCAGTCTGCTCTCTCTCATTCAGACCATCATCCTGCTGTGTATCTTCTGTACTTTTCTCTGTATCAGCATCCTGTTCATCAATTGTCTGCTGTTCTGTTTTTTTCTCAGTTTCCGCATTTTCAGCTCTGGAACTCAGAAATGGAATATCCTGTTCAAACGGAATGAGCCCACATCCGCTTACTCCTAACGAAATACTCAAAATAGCTGCTGTTACACATGCTATCCTTTTTCTCATATATTGTCCCCTTTCAGTTATGCACAGAGATCATACTCACCCCATAGTTGGAACCGGCACCGGTCTGGAAGAATCAAACACAGACTGTGCATCAAACAGATCTGAGAGAAGTTCCGGATTATAGTACATTCTGTATCCGTCCAGATTTCTTCTTCCCTGCCGGAAATAATTACTGCGGATCTGCACAAAATACTGGCTTGAATCCACATTACAGTAATAATTATAGCCCTGGCTCTTAAGATATTCGAACTTCTCCCCCGAATAATCTTCAACACTGGTAAGATCTGCTCCAAATGCAAAAATAATAATATCTGTTCCGCCTATCAGAGGATCAACATTCTCTTTAAACTTCTGTGTATCTGCCTGTAATCTCTCCAGACTGATCTGACTTACATTCTGATGTCCCCATGTGTGGCTTGCAAACAGCCAGCCTTCATCTTTCATAGCCTGCGCTACTCTGGCTGCATTTTCTCTCTCTGTATTCAGATTAAAATCCGGATGCTCATCCAGCCATTTTACTTTATCTGCATCCAGATCATCCGGACGGGTTTCATAACTGCTGTCTGTGCGATAACCAAGAATTCCATTGTAACCGGTAAGGGCAACAATTCCTTTAGCACCTCTGTAAGAAAAATCAGGGTGTTCCTCTACAAAACGATCGATCAGAGGAACCATATCATAATCGCCTACAGAAATACTGCCATCATCTTCCACATATTCATTGCGGATTTTTCCTTCCTCATCTACGATAAGTTTGGTTGCAAATCCGTCCCCGTCCATATAATGATAATAACACACATCATCCTGCGAAAGCACAAACGGTACTTTACCCGGAGGAAGGAGAATCTCCCCTGCATTCATATTCCCATTTTCATCCGCTGTCGCCATGTCATAAATGCTGACCATGACATATCCCTTATCATACATGCTCTGAGTAATCTGGTTAAATTCATCAATCGTTGTCATAACCTGATCGTAATCTCCTGACTTGTAATCCCCGTCAAAAGCCTTACCGGTATCTTTGATCAGCGTATGATAAAAGACATGTGTCACCTGGTCTAACGGCCAGGAAACGCAGGATTCCTTCTTTTTCTGATAAACCTTAACCGCATGCTGAAACTTCTCACTTGTCTGATAAGTCTCACTGTTTTGCAGCATACTTATGGCTTTATCATAATCATACTGTTTTGCAGCATACTTTGCCTGCCTGTAAAGAGTTTTGTCCTCTTCACTCAGTCCATCCGTATCCTGAACTTCAGGTGTCACCGCATTCTCAGCTTCTGCCTCTGCATTTGTCTGCTGAGCTGTTTTTTCTTCTTCTGTTTTCCTGTCTGCAGATTTCACCATCTGCGCAATCTTAGCCTGCTGCTCACTGACAAATTCTGCAGTTCTTCCCCGTAAAATCCTATTCCAATCCCAATTGCAGCGGCTGCCGCCACCACTATGCAGCCTGCGATACGCAGTCTTTTTTTTCTGCGGCGAAGTTTATTGCGGCGTTCCAGTCTGGCTGCCCTACGGGTTCATAAGCTTTATTATCATCAAAAAAGAAATCTTCGTCCTCGCTTGCTGCCGGAGGTTCTTCGTTTATCTCTTCTGTATTTGGTTTTTCTTCATTTAGTTTTTCTACATTTGGTTTTTCTGCATTTAGCTCTTCTGCATTTAGTTCTTCTGTATTTGTCTTTTCTGTATTTACTTTTTCCTTATCTGAAAGTCGCTCCTCTTTCTTCTCAGAGTCGGGCTTTAATTCGCTCATGCTTTTCTCCTTTTTATCATATCCGTTTTTTTACGCACGAATTGTTCTGTCGCAAAACAACTCCTCAATTCCCGTTACATATATTATAACCACACATCATGATTCCATCCTGTAAAAATGGCTTTAACTGTTCCGCATATTTCCCATTACTGTTCGCTCCGGCAAATATTGTCGCATTACAGTTTTGCTACAATTATAACCTTTCATAATGTAAATTTCTACCGCTTTCCATCCATTAATTCTTTTTTTGCAATTGCGTTTTACCTTATTTAATGATAAAATAATTTTTATGCAATGGACTGTCCGTACCAACAGTCCCTGTGAAAACACATACATTAGGGAGGATGCAAATGAGTACAGTAACAATAGTCCTTCTGGTCATTCTTGTTATCCTGATCGCTGCACTGATCGGTTTATATTTCTTCGGAAAAAAAGCCCAGAAGAAACAGGAAGAACAGCAGGCTCAGATTGAAGCAACTAAACAAACCGTTTCCATGCTGGTTATCGATAAAAAGAGGATGCCACTGAAAGAATCCGGACTTCCTCAGATGGTAATTGAACAGACACCTAACTTATGCGCCGTTCCAAGCTTCCAATCGTTAAAGCTAAAATCGGACCAAAGATTGCGATCATGATCGCAGATGAGAAGGTTTTCGACCTGATCCCGCTTAAGAAAGAAATCAAAGCCGAAGTAAGCGGTCTTTATATTGTAGGCGTAAAAGGAATCCGCGGTTCCCTTCAGACACCGGCTCCCAAAAAGAAAGGTTTCTTTGCAAAATTCAAGAAAGACAAAACTGCCAGATAAATGCAGTCAGACATATAAACTAAAGGTCAGTGAATCGTGTCATCCATACACACAGATCACTGACCTTTTTCTGTTTTGATCAGACAGATATCTGCAGCGAAGCAGAGAACTTACCAGATCTGATCAAATTGTAAAATTCTTACAGTCCTTTGGCTGTGCCTTAATCGCAAGATAACAGTCTGCCACATGCTCCTGGTTCATATCAAGCGCATAATCCACTTTCATGTCAAGACCGCCATCACTCTCCTGCAGATTCAGATTCGTCGCCGCAATTCCCATTTCAATGGTTCCATAGGGAGTTGTATAGTAAGTCATATTCTTCTTACCCTGTTCAAAAACCATATGAACATTGACCACACCTTTCTTGCGGACCTCCATTCCCTTCCGGGAAATTTTTATGTAATTGACGGTAGGTTCTGCAAAATCCTCCATGACTTCCTCATAGCGCAGATAATGACTTCCGTTCCGGAAATAATACTGTCCCGGTACAACAATCTCAAGAGGTTCCTGTTCACCGTCTGCATCCATTGTCTGAAGTCCCCTTACATGAATCAGCACTTCTTTATCCATTCTTCTCATACTCCTGTTTTTATACTGTTCAAAACCTGTTTTTATGTATCTATATTATAACCATTCAGCAATCTGCTGTTTTTAATACTTCTCAATATCTATTTTTTCGTCATCTCCACATCATATGGAAGAATCGAATTGGCAAATGCCTTAAACTCATCTGCCAGATCACTCACATAGAAGCGGTACGGAAATTCATTCTTCTCTGCACCTTCACCGGCAAGTCCTTTTTCCTCCAGAAGCCTTCCCAGCTCCAGTGCGGTTTCATAAGCCGGATTCACCAGACATACTCCGTCTCCCATGATCTTTCTGATGGTGGAACGAAGCAATGGATAATGAGTACATCCCAATATCAGTGTATCCACCTGCTTATCCTGAAGTTCCTTCAGATATCTGGCAGCGACCTCATCAGTCACCGGATCATGAAGCCACCCTTCTTCTACCAGTGGCACAAACAGCGGACATGCTTTGCCGAAAACAGTGATCTCCGGATCCAGATGCTTCAGATACTCTGCATGTATCCCACTTCCTACAGTTCCCACAGTACCAATGATTCCTACCCTCTTATTTCTGGTCTGGGCAGCCGCCACCTTCGCCCCCGGTTCTATCACGCCAATGATGGGAATGTCAAACTCATCCCTCACTGCATCCAGGGCAAAAGCGCTGGCTGTATTACATGCAACCACAATCGCCTTTACCTGCTGCTGCTGAAGAAAACGAATGATCTGCCGGGAATACCGGATGATAGTTTCCTTCGATTTACTTCCGTAAGGCACTCTCGCCGTATCACCAAAATATACGATTTTTTCTGAAGGAAGATTACGCATGATCTCACGCGCAACAGTCAGTCCTCCCACACCGGAATCAAATACTCCTATCGGTGCCTCTCTGTCTATTTTCATTGATTTCTATTCTCCATCTCTATTGATTGTCTCACTATTCTATCACCAATCAAGAGCCTGTGCAAGCCAGAAGGATATCTTTATGTCATCTTTCTGTCCTTTATTTTCCTCAGGGAACTGCGAGAAGCAGAATTTCGGGTACAATGTCCCCCACCATGCAGTAACTGCAACCTGTTCTTGTCGTCTTTCAGCGATTTTTGCTATCTTCCCGGACATTCCCGGCATTGCTCTCATCATAAGAACACCAACAGCTGCCACGAACAGAACAAACGACAGTTTTCTTCTTAATTTTTTGTTCTTACTCTTTTTATTCATCATTGTCCCTCTCTCCTGTTATATCTTATCAGTTACCATATCTGCCTTTGTTATTTTCCTATATATTTTCTTATTTTATATGGAATTTCCAGGCAGCACTTTAATATTTGGATTATGCCAATATTTTCCTGATTTATACTTCCACTTCCAGACTTCCATTTCTGATCTTCACAATCGGAAGTCGCAGGATTTTATCTTCTTTATATTTTTCATAGAAAAGCTCTCTGAGTGTCACAGCCGTAATATTTCCTCCTGACATTCTGTTTCGGATCAGTCCTGTAATATATTCTCCTGCTGATGAATTATCCTCCCCATGCCAGTTCAGGATCTCCCTGCGTCCTCCGCTTCAAACACATAAAGATCTTCCCCCACAAAATCTCCTGTTCAGATAATCCAGCACCATTCTCCATCTTCCGTCCTCCACCAGTGTTCTCCCCATGACCAGAACCTGCAGATGCCCCATATCAAGAAGTTTTTCCTGTGACTGATCATACATTTTTTCAATCCGGGTGAAATCAGCACCACTGATCTGCAGAACCCGGGAACCGCCATCTTCTTCCTCTTTTCCCTGCCCCGTACTCTCAGAAAGATCCGGCATCCCATAGGTAAGACAGATTCCTTCTTCTGAGGCATCCACGCCAAGTGCCATAGGATACATTCTCTTCTCCGGTTCCACAGCCGCACCACATCCGCTCATAAAAAAACTGACTGACAAAATCCCGGTCACCACACCGACTGCCCTTTTCCTCTGCTTCCTGCGGTGTCCCTTTCCTCTGATAAACATATAAAACTGACAGATGAGAATTCCCGGGACGAAAATATGCGCCAGACACCATCCAAAATAATCCAGTATTCCTTTTCCCTCTTCTTCCAGAAGCGAAATCAGAAAAACCAGTGCCGGAAGCCAGAATCTCCCCGTACCAGGATGAGATTTCCCGATAATCTGATTTCCATAATACAGCAGACTACCTATTGCAAAAAGCAGGCTGTAAAGCAGAAATCCCATCCACAGGATGTCAAATCTGGCCAGTACATTTCCCGGAAGATCTGCGCCTGCCAGCAGAGGCAGTACCGGATAACTTTCCGCCGTTACTCTGTCATATCCCAGAACTGCCGGAAGCAGAAGCTCCATTCCAATAAGAATCCCGCCAAGTGTCAGGATCCCTCCTGCCACAGTCTTTCCCGCACTTCCGTATTTCTCCACATTTCCCAACAGAAATGGCAGCAATGCCACCGGCGAAAAGGCACACAGAGTTCCATAAAAAGACTGACTGACATTTCTCACTGTAAGCTCCTCCCACCGGATTTCTCCCATGAGGTATTCCGTTTTTGCCTGTGGCACACAAAGTATCATCATTATCATAATCCCGCCAAGAAGCAGACTACCTGATACTTCCGCCATTCTTCCTCTTCTCTGTACACCTTTGCAGGTTCCGACAGAACATACCAGAATCGCCCAGAATGCAATCCATCGGCCGGATACTCCTGTAATCAGCTTTACAGGAACCAGCCTTCTGAGAAGTGCCAGCAGATATCCCCCTGCCATCAACACATAGATCAGAAAAAAATTGCGATCAGCCTTCCCGCAAAAGCACCTGCAGACTTTACCGGATCTTCAAATGAAGGTGTCAGCCGTATCAGCCAGATTACATAAAACCCAAGCAATATCAGCGCAAAAATCATTCCCGCCACTGCACTGATTCCGTTCATTCCACTCTTTCCGAAAACGCAGAGCATAAATGGTGCCAGTAATGCCAGTATCATCTGCCTGTACAGCTGCCTGTGGGAAATTCTGTTATTCTCTGCAAATCTCATGAACCGGACTCCTTTCTCTTCAAACGGATTTTCTGCTCCTCTCTTGCATAAAGCGGTCGTAATACCCTCTTGCGCAGCGGAACTCTCAGAACCCCTTCTCCTCTGCTGCCCTTCTGTTCTTTCTTTATAAAAGGAACCAGATAAGGAATACCAAAACTTATCAGGCCTGCCAGGTGCCCTATAACCAGATATACTCCCAGCACAATTCCGTAAATTCCCAGATAACCTCCCAGGATCAGAAACCCATACTTCACCAGCCGAAATGCTGCTGCAAACTCTTCATTTGGAACAGTCATAGAGCCAAGCGCAGTCAACGCCACGATCATCACCACGATCGGACTCACAAGATTTGCCTCTACCGCTGCTTGTCCGATCACCAGTCCGCCAACAATGCCAATAGCATTTCCCAGAGATCCCGGAACTCTCACCCCAGCCTCCCGAATCAGTTCAAAAGCCAGTTCCAGAAAAATCAGTTCCACCACACTGGAAAAGGGCACTCCTTCCCTCGCCTCCGCAAAAGACAGTATCAGTGCAGATGGCAGAATCTGTGTATGGAAACGTATCACTGCCAGATAAAGTCCCGGCAGAACAGTCGCCATGATCACAGCCAGATATCGCAGTATTCTGAGAAAGGAAGCCATCTCGAACCTGTGATACCAGTCCTCGCTGCTCTCCATGAAACTGCTAAAATTTCCCGGAAGGATCAATGCTTCCGGAGAATTATCACACAGAATCACAACCTTACCTTTCAGGATTTCCTGCACAGCACGATCCGGACGTTCCGTTGTCTGATACTGAGGAAAAGGAGAATACCACACATCTTCTGTCAGCTGTTCAAGCATACCACTGTCAAGGATTCCGTCAATCTGAAATTCTTCCAACCGTTCCTTCACTTCTTCCAGAAGTCCCTCATGTACCAGGTCATCCATGTATAACACCTGCGTTAAGGTATGAGAACGCACACCGATTTTATATTCTTCCACCTTGAGTCTGGTATCACGAAGCCTTTTTCTTACCAGTGCACTGTTACTTTTCACACTGTCCGAAAATCCTTCCCTGGAACCCCGCAGCACCTTTTCCGATTCTGCCTCCATCACACCTGTGGATGGATAACCTTTGCTGGAGATTTTCATCGCCTTGTCATATCCATCTATGAAAACACTGCATTCCCTGCAAGCATGGCATCTATGGACTCGTCAAGATTCTCCAGTTTCTTTACATCTGCGATCCAAGACTGTTATGCCTGACAAATTCCTGAATATCCTCCGGCGAAATCTCCCAGAAATGATTGATCATCTTTCCAAGAGCAGAATCATCCAGCATCATGTTGGAAACCGCAACTTCTATATAGACCATAAGGCAGTCCACCTTATGTTTATCTCCCAGCCGCATGGGACGGATCAGAATATCACTGCAGTTTTCCAGCCTGCTTCGCAGATATTTCTCATTCTCCCGCAGATTTGCAGATACTTTCCGGGATTCTTCCAGTTTTTTCAATAATTTTCCACCTCGTTTCATACCGGTACATCGTTTTCGATGTATCAGACAGATCTGTTGCCAGTCGGCAATATTCATAAACTCACTTACACACATGGATGCGCAAAAAAGAGAGGCATCCCGCCTCTCTTAGAATTTCCCGATATTCAGATATTATACCATTCTTATCTGTGTCCCCTGGATTTCTCTTTCTCTGCACGCTCACGTTCTGCATTCTCAGCCTCAATAGAACGCATTATAGCCATTCTCTGATTCTCGATATGCTGGAAAGAAAGCTGTTTCGCACGTTCCACGTCGCGCTCTCTGATCGCCTTTGTCAGTTCCTCATGTTCCTTCACCAGAACATCCCGTGTTTCACCTTCTTTCAGATATTCCACACGATAACGATAAATCTGCTCACGCATATTGTTGAGCACCTGGATCAGCCTCTTATTATCAGAAGCCTGATAAATGACCTCATGAAATGCAACGTCAGCCTCTGCAAGCTTAACAAGATTTCCCTCTGTAATCGTATGTTCAAATTCCTTGGCAGCAAGCCAGAGTCTTCTCATTTCTTCTTCTGTCATACGGGCACAGGCCTTCTCAATAGCTACATTCTCAAGAGCAATACGGACCTCCAGAACATCATTCAGATCCTTCTCTGTGATATTGGCAACCTGGGCACCACGTCTCGGGATCATCACTACCAGACCTTCCTGCTCCAGCTTACGCATTGCCTCTCTGATAGGAGTTCTGCTCACGCCAAGTCTCTCTGCCAGCGCAATCTCCATCAGTCTCTCACCAGGTTTCAGTTCGCCCTTCAGGATTGCCTGACGCAGCGTATTAAAAACCACATCCCTTAATGGAAGATATTCATTCATATTTACTGAAAAATCACTTGTCATTTGTATTCCCTCCTGCTTTCGTTACTTCTGTGGCAAAAACCGTCTTCGCCAGCCGGCTCTCTCTGAGAGCCTCTGCTGCCGCCTCCATCTTCTCACGATCATCAAAGATTCCGAACACTGTAGGACCACTTCCACTCATCATCGCCTTTAACGCACCATGACTCTCCATCAGTGCTTTGATTTCGCCAATTACAGGATATTTCTCTATAATTCCCGGCTCAAAAACATTTCCCATCTTCTGTGTCATTGCCAGAAGATCTCCACATTCTATATCTCCTATCATCCCGTCAATATCCGGATGAGAAGAAATCTTATCCAGCTGAAGGCTCTCATAGGCAGCTTTGGTGGAAACATTGATTCCGGGCTTACCGATCAGTACAAAACAGTCCGGCACCTGAGTGATCCTGGTCAGTTTCTCCCCGATCCCCTCTGCCAGGCAGTTCCTCTCATCACACAGTACGGAACATCTGCCCCGATATTCACAGCACGATCCATCAGCTCCTTCTGGCTCAGTCCCAGTTTAAAAAGCCGGTTGATCCCCACCAGTGCAGCTGCCGCATCCGAGCTTCCGCCTGCCATACCTGCTGCCACAGGAATAAATTTCTCAAGATGGATATCCACACCACCCTTAACCTGAAATTCATCCATCAGAAGCTTCGCCGCCTTATACACCAGATTTCGCTCATCATTCGGAATATAGGAATAATTGACAGACAGGGAAATCCCCGGCTTCCTCACCCTCTTCATCTCCAGAACATCATACATCTGTATCGTCTGCATGATCATCCGGACTTCATGATAGCCATCCTCTCTCTTTCTGAGAATATCCAGTCCCAGATTTATCTTCGCCAATGCACGTAAACGCATAAAATCCTCCGTTTCCAGCAATATCATTCGTATATAACTGTACTTTCGCAATCATATTTGTACTTTGTATACAATAAAACTCTTTGTGCATATTTTAAATCATTTTTTTTTAGTTTTCAATATAGGAGTTTTCATTTTTTCCGGAATTTTTTTCATTATCATCCCTGCCTGACAAGAATTAACGACTGCCCCGGCTTTACCTCTTTTTCCGTAAGACTGTTCACACCCGAAATCTCATCCACAGTTGTATAAAATTTCTTTGCAATATCCCACAGGGTATCTCCGGCCTTTACAATATATACCGTAATTCCCGGCATACTTTCCAGTTTCTTACGATCCAGCGGCTGTTCTTCCACAGATTCAATAAGCTGCTCTTCCCACTGTCTGAACACAAGCACATTCAGTCCCACCGCCGCCTTGACTTCAATCTCATCCCCATCTGCCATTGCAGTGGAAAGCTGTTCAAGGTCAGCCTGAAGTAAATATGTGCAATCCTTCCCGATCTCTTCTGCCTCGATCAGATGAGTAAACGGAAGCATGGCATCCATAGAATAAAACGGCATTTCATCATTTCCAATAATATACAGGATCTTGAGTGCCACAATTCCTTCTGCCACAATTCCATTATCCGTAATCCTGGTCTTATCTACTTTTACCTTACCGCTGCTGTGGCAAAGCTGCAAAACTTTTCCCTGACTCTCCTTAACTTCTATCCGGTCTGTCAGACGACACCTGGAAAAATTCCGTACCAGAAGACTTTCCAACATTTCCTTTTTCCGATGAAGAACACATTCTTTGTGTGGGCTGTATGCATCAAGAAGAAGTTCATGCTCCTCTTCCCTGTACATTTTCATATTTAATTCCAGTACCACATCCACCTGCAGGATACGTTCTTCACCATCCGGATCAGGCTTTACCTCTATCCCCTGATGAAGAAGAGACACCTCAATATGTGGAATCAGATCTTCCATACAGCCACTGCATTCCATCTCATTGGAAAAAGGCATGGTATACTCCAGCCACTGAGGTGGATTCCCCTCTTCATACCCTGTATACAGAAGAAAAACTGCAAGCTCTCCTTTCACCCGGAGTTTGTTCTCTCCCGGCCGCAGGTCCAGATTCCTCGGTTCAGCCATATACCACAGAAGGTTTTCTACATTCGGTCTGTTTGACGCAAGAGTAATATCATCCTTAATGCGCAGAGTATCTTTTTTATGTACACGAAGACTCATAAGCCGGACTTTCTCCGTTTTCACAGAGACTTCCTGATCCTCTGCGGAAACCGGAAGTTCAACGACTGCCAGTTCATCTACCACTGCATAAAAAGTTACAATTGCTTTAATATTCAGTTTTCTGGAATGGATCATATGAACACTGAGATCCTCAATCTCCCATTTCAGACACAGCTTATCTCCCCCTTCGATTCCCTCCAGATTAATCATCTCATCCAGCGGAAGCTTCGCAGAAAGGCTGTAAATCCTGCCCTCTTTTTCCCCCACATAAAGCAAATCTGCATTTAATGTCCCTTTAAGAAGCGCTCTTCCTTCACTCAGCCTCACTTCCTCCATGGAAACATCCGCTTTGCTCTGCACCAGTCTCCCGATATCCGGTTTCACATCGGGCACATTATAGTCCTCGTCAAAAGTCGCCTGCGCTGCCGCTTTGTTTTTGATCCGCAGCATCTGAATACTTTCTTTTTTTAATTCCAACCTGCTTCCTTCCTTTCTCTGTTTACTTTATGATAAAACCCAAAAATTCTATCGGTTTCTCTGTTTCTCTGATTTTCAGGACAATACAGGGATAAGACGGTTCACTGCCTGCATCCGCTTTCTCCGGACCTATCAGCCTTGTCTTGCAGAATACTGCGTTCTCTGATTCGGAAACCTCCTCCACCTGAATACTGTACCCTCCTGTAAGCTGCTCTCCATATCCCTTCATCAGATACCTTATATCTCCCACCTGATAGGTCATCTGAAATACTTCTTTTCTTCTGTTCCATCAGTTCTGAAATCTCTTCCGGAATTTCCTCCTGCTTTACGATCGTATATTCCAGAGGTGTACGTTCGCCCTCCTCAATCCTGATAAACTGACAGCCCGCCGGCAAAAGAGCCAACAACAACACACAGAGCAGTCCTCCTGTCCTTTTGCCCATAATGTACCCCTGCTCATTCTTCGCTAAATATTCTATGCCGGATACAGCCCTGTTATTACCATACTCTATGCTATATATCTGACAGTAACTGCTTTTCTGCAGGAAAGAATCCCGTCCGGAATGATTTATTTAACGCCAAAAAATCGTTATACCATGATTTATTTCTTGCAGGATATCTCATAATTCCTTATAATAACTTCTATACTTATATATGGGCATCAGCATTATATAATGCCCGGAAAGGAATTAACGAATGATACGATTTATCCTCGTCTGTATTGTTGTGATCGGATACCTGATCCTGTCCATCCCCATCCTGCTGGTCGAATGGATCATCGGCAGATTTTCTCCTGAAAAGAAGGATATCAGCTCCCTTAGGATCATCCAGGCAGTATTCCGATTCATCCTTAGGATCACCGGTGCAAAGATTACTGTGATCGGAGAAGAAAATGTGCCAAAGGACACACCCGTACTTTATATCGGCAATCACAGAAGCTACTTCGACATACTTCTTACTTACTCCCGCTGTCCGATCCGTACAGGCTACATTGCAAAAAAAGAAATGGAGAAAATTCCTCTTCTTTCCACATGGATGCGTTATCTCCACTGTCTCTTCCTTGACAGGAAAGACATCAAACAGGGACTCAAAACAATCCTGACCGCAGTCGACAAAGTAAAATCCGGAATTTCCATCTGTATTTTCCCGGAAGGAACCCGAAACAGAAATAAAGATGAGCTGAACATGCTTCCCTTCCATGAAGGAAGCTTCAAAATCGCAACCAAGGCCAAATGCCCGATCATCCCAATTGCGATCAGCAATTCAGCCAACATTTTCGAGGCACACTTCCCGAAAATATCTCCTGCAAAAGTTGTAGTAGAATATGGTAAGCCGATCTATCCGGATGAACTGAGCAAAGAAGATAAGAGGCATATCGGAGAATATACGCAAAACGTAATTCGCGAAATGCTTATAAAGAACAAACCACTGACTGAAAACTAATAAGACCATCTGGGCTACGGCAACTGAATTCGGGTGAAATATCCCGCAAAGTGGGGCGTGCAGATTGCGGGAATGATTTTTCAGACACGCTCTAGTCCGCAGAGCGTAAAGACAAAAATTTACGCTCTGCCGGACTGTTATATATCAGAATTTCCATTGTATCTGGACTGATCCGGGAAATACCTTAAGTGACCTGATCATCTTATCAACTGTAAACCTTTTCTCCTCAAAATCAATCTCTCCCCACAGACTTATATTAGATGCTACCTTTTCCATCTGCTCCGGTGTCGCATGATTCTCTGCAAGCACCGATAATTTCTCCAGCTTTAACTGATGTATCTGGTCTATTTCTTCCACTCTCTGATTAATATAATCTGTCAGTGTTTCTCCTGCACCTGCCAGAGAATCCACAAGCAGAGAAATCTCCTTTTCCATTTCCTCAATTTCCCTGTAAATCTGCTTTACCTGCGGATTTTCCTTTAACTTCGTATAAGCGGCAGGAGACTGTCCTTCGCGCAGCTTACGTACCATCTCTTTATATACATAATTCTCCACATCTTCAGTATAAACCTTTCCGCACCCCGGGCAGGCTTTGTTGTTCAGACGCTTCGTACATCTCAGGTACTGTTTACCGGACTGTATTTTAATACTCATAAGTGCGTATCCGCAATTGCCACATTTCACTTTCCCTGCCAGCCATGTATTCACAGCTTTCCGGTTGGCCTGAATCGTTTTATTTCTCATAAGCTTGATCCTGCAGTTCAGCCACTGCTCCGAAGACACAAGCCCCTCATGAGGTGCCACCACCAGCATATGTCCCTTAAGATTCTGCAGCTTATCTGTCTGCGCATCCCGCCCCTGATAAAGATAACATCCATGAATCCCGTCAAACTGCTCCGGACTGCTTACTATATTGGTTCCATGGCTTCTGAAAAAACGGTACACATCCATATCAGCCCGCACATATACCGGATTTCTCAAAAGCTGGGCCAGCATGGAACGTATCAGTTCCTTTCCGTAGAACTGCACTCCCTTTTCCGCATAATATCTGGTGATATCCCCATAAGAAGTGTCCGGTTGTTCGTACATATCAAAAATTTCCCGCACAATTGCCGCTTCCCCGGGTTCTTCCACAAGCTTCTTTGTATGGATTCCCTCCATCAGAATTTCCTCAAGCCGATAACCATAAGGACTTGCCGCCCATGCGAAAACCTTTCTGACTTCTGGAATAATATGCGTCGCTGACACGCTTCTGAATAGTCTCACGTTCCAACTGCGCAAACACAATGCAGATATTTAACATTGCCCGTCCCATAGGTGTCGAAGTATCAAATTTCTCTGTAGAAGAGACAAATTCCACCTGATACTGCTGAAACAGATTCATCATATTGGAAAAATCCAGAATAGAACGGCTGATCCGGTCCAGCTTATACACGATCACTTTCTCCACTTCCCCTCTGCGGATATCTGTCAGAAGCTGCTGAAGCTGTGGCCTGACTGTATTCTTGCCACTGTAACCCTTATCCTTGTACTCTTTGAAACTTCCGCCCTTTAACTCGTACTTGCAGAACTCGATCTGACTTTCAATAGAAATACTATCTGCTCTGTCCACTGACTGCCTTGCGTAGATTGCATTGATTCTCTTCATAGGGATCCTCCTTTATGAAATGAAATAAGTGTTGTTTTGCCGGGCAATATTGTTACCGTTCACTCTGTCCGCAACACGTCTTGCAATGCACAGAATAAACAGTAACCGGCACTGTAACCATTCTACAATTCCTCCTAGAAGAAAAACCTGAACGATTACATTTTGTCAATACAATTACGATAACAAATATTTAAAAATGTGTAAATCGACTTTTTTCTATCTTTATGTATAGATTTTTCCGACAGTTCCATTGTATAATGATGTCATAAACATTCCTCTACAATCAACTCGTTCCTCTGCTGATCATTTATAACTATCCTGTACCGTTACCATTCACTCTATACCTGTGTCACCGACTAAAAGGAGATTTCCCATATGAGAAGAAAATGTACCGATTCCCTGATATACTGGAAAAAAAAATCCCGGCCGCAAACCTTTAATCCTCCAGGGGCTTCGCCAGACAGGCAAGACCTGGCTGCTTATGGACTTCGGAAATAAGCAATACGAACATACACTCTACATCAATCTGGAAACAGACCGCTCTGCTACAGACTATCTGTCTGTTCCACATGATCCACAGGAAGTACTGCTTTTTCTGGAAACCTGTGCAGGAAAACCACTGCGCCCTGCCTCTTCCCTTCTGATTCTTGACAATATCCAGTGCATTCCTCAGATTTCCACACTTCTTACCTCTATTGCCCTGGACTTTCCACAATATCACATTGGCTCTATCTATAAAGGTGTGGTTAACTCTGATTCTTTCTCCGTCCACGACTTTGATATCCTGACTCTGTATCCACTGGATTTTGAAGAATTTCTGTGGGCCAATGCTGAGTTTGCCCTTACAAGAGAAATCCGCAATCATTTCTCCGATTTCAGCCCAATGGGAAAGAAACTCCACGAAAAAGCCCTGTCACAGTTCCGTCTCTATCTGATCATCGGCGGAATGCCTGCTGCCATTATGGAATACAAAAAAGAAAAGAAGCTCCTGCTGGTACCTGACACCCAGCAAAAGCTCCTTAATCTTTTTCTCAGCGATATTACTGCTCTGGCTCCAAAAGGAACCGCCCGCCACTGCCGCAATGCCTGGCTCTCGATCCCTACACAGCTCGGCAGAACCAGCCGTAATTCCAGTACACCCGCATTGCAAAAGTGCTACTGCCAAAGTCTATCATGAACCCCTGCAGTGCTGATCAGAGCCGGACTTGCCATTCCCTGCCAGACAGCTGTCTGCAGCAGACCTTCGGAAACCTCCTTACATCTGTATCCTGTTGACACCGGATTATGCTCATGCATACTGAAAATCCCTGCCTTCCAGCTTCTGTCAGAAGAAGAAACCACCGCCGGTACAGCCTGTATCGAAACCTTTCTGGCACAGCACTTTATCCGGAATGGCTATGCCCTCTCCTACTGGTCCAGCGGCAACCAGGCGGAAGTTCCCTTTTTACTGTCCAAAAACAGTCATTTTATTGCCATAGACTACCGCACCACCCCACATCAGAAGTGCAGGAACCTTATGCAGCTGAATAAATCTTCTCTCTCTCCTGCACCCACGCAAATGTATTTAATCTCTGCCGAAGACTTCAGGCAAAAAGAAGCTTATCGAATCGTGCCTTTATATGCGGTATTTTGCATATAGAACGTGGCAGATACAACAGGCAAAAGCAGACTCCAGCCGGTAGTTCTTCTCGCTTTCCTATCTTCGGAAACAGAGAAAAAACGTCTTCAGTCATATCTCCTTGATATGGCTGAGAACTTTTTTACGCATTGTTGAGGATTTCTTTTCGCCTCTCTCTTCTGCACAGGAAATCATACTCAACGTATCGGACACCTCCTTCTGTCGGATCTGACTGTCTGCCTTTCTCACGTCCTTCTTCGACAGCTTCAGCACCTGTTCCCCTTTAAAAAATACTGCATTGAACAGATCCGCAAATGTCTGTTGTCTCTCCAGAAGTTCTTCAGTATGGTATCCGGTTTGATCTTATTTTTTTCCGTCGTATCCAGCACCTCCCGTTGATTTATTTCTATTATCAATATAGCATAATTATTACCTTGTTATGATGTAGTTCTTGGAACATCTTCTAAGAAAGACAACGGTGAGTTACGTCCATACAATTATGGTGCTCACAAAGTACTGAATCTCAAAGAGAGCACAGTAACAGCTACATTCAATAGAAGTTCTATTGATGGAAAGAAAGTATTCAGCCCATGGTCAAACCTGAAAACTGCTAAAGTTAAATAATCCATTTGGGTAATTAATACAGATTCCTAAAAAAGAAGGCTCCGGTCATTGCGACTGGAGTCTTTCTTTTTACAATTTACATATCTAATTTTTCGATAATACATTCATGTATTTTTGTTTTCGTATCATAATTAATTCCAACCATTAATAAGTTCCCACCGTAACCACTCAATGCCAGGGGATAATTGCGTTCTTTTATCTGCTGAATTGCACTGTCAGCACTTTTGTCCCATTTCAATTCAATGATCATAGCCGGCCTGTCCAGGTGCTCTTTTCGGGGCAGGTATACAATATCTGCAAAGCCTTTTCCGGACGGCAGTTCCCTGATTTCTGTATAATAAGCACGAGCACTATAATATGCAAGCGAAAGTACACAAGCCAACGCATTCTCATCATTATACTTTAAAATAGAAGTCTCAAAATGTGCAGCCTGTATTTTCTTTGCAACTACTTTATTTTCCAATTTCCATGTTGCCTGCAGTAACTCTTCAGAATTTCTTATTGCTGTAATTACTTCCTGCCATCCGGCATCTCGTATGGAAGTAATAATTCCGTTGTGATCTCACTGTTCGGAATAAACACTTCCTTTCTGGAAAAATCATATCCGAGATATCCCAGATGGATAAACAGCGTTAATACATCATCAGCACTTGAAAAGGTAGTCATGTCATTATTAAACGAGCCAATATCTATTGCCAGTCTTTTTCCGGCAAGTAATTCGATAATAGCTTCTTTCAGTCCCTTATAATTCATAACAATATAGTCTCGCAGAGCCTCGAATGTTTCTGTTTTGTTCCAGTAATTATCAAAGGAATGGCTTAGCATGGCACTTACAACAGAACGGGGATTATAAACATGTCCGATTTTTTCAAAAAAATACCCGTCGTACCAACACTTTGTATCCTGAAAACTCATATCAAATTGTTTGCATAACGTTTTCACTTCATTTTCCGTGAAACCAACATACTCAGCAAGCGCGCCTGGATTGGTCATGGAAAATTCATCAAACATATTTAATGCAGAATGGGAGCCATACTTTTTGATTGGAAGAATTCCGGTCATATAAGTAAGTCCGACATAGTTTCTGTCTTTCAACAGATTTCTGAGAAAATCCAGATATTTTTTCTGAGCCTCCATATCATTTTTATTTTCTCTGAAAATACAGTCCCATTCATCAATAATAAAAACAAATGGAATTTTGTACTCTCTATAAATTTCCTGCAGCACATCAATCAGATCTGTCTGATCCAGATAATCAAGATCAGGATACTCTCTCAGAAGATCACGAAGAACATATTTGCTGAAAAGCTCACACATCCTGTCAATATTATGTGTACGACTGAAAAAATCCTGCATGTTCAAAAAAATTGTATTATATCTGTTTAAATGCACTGGGAATGAAGGATCTTTTGCTATGTTCATATTGGCAAATAATTTTTGTGAATCACAGTTTCTTTGATAATATGCTGCCAGCATTTCGGCAGCCATAGACTTTCCAAAACGTCTTGGACGACTTACACAAAGGAACTTCTGCTTAGTTCGAAATACCTGGTTTGTATACTGGATGAGTTCTGTTTTATCTACATAAATCTGGGAAGAAACTGACTCAAAAAATCCCTCATTTCCTGGATTCAAATATAACCCCATAAATAAAAACCACCTTTCTTCCAAACTGATTCCTGTTATTTCTTTTTATAGGAATTATAACATTATTCTGATGCTTCTGCCACAGCAAAGAATCGACAAGTTGTTCTTAAAGTTTGTCATTTAAAAGCATTTTCATAAGCATACCAAGACGGTTTTCACCTTTTGTATCCCAGGACATCCCTGACGGTATTTACGTAATTATACTGCCATCCCCTGTATGTATATCTACAGTTACTGCGAAGATAATGAAACAAATTGTACCACGCATTGTCAAAATCCATCCAGCGCTTGTCTTAATTTGTCAATAGTTTTTTCTAGTAACTCCTCCTGTTATTTGTTATAATGAACTCATGTTAATCTGTAATGCTCCAGGAGAAAAAGAAATATGGAAAAATTATTTGTTACAAAACTGGAAATAAAAAAAGTGCGCCATTTAAAAGATATCACTATCAATTTATCTGATACTACTTCCCGACATCTGATTTTTACCGGCAAAAATGGAAGTGGTAAAACAAGTGTATTAGATGCTATTGCCGCTTATCTGAAAATGAAATTCCAAGTATCAGATTTAGATTTAGAAAAACAAAAGAGATGGATCCTTATACTTTGAATTCAGCAAAACGTTGTTTAACCTATTTCAATACGCTGAATTCATCTGTTAAACTGTCATTTAATAATGAGACAGACATAAATTTAAAAGAACTATATGCCGATGGAAGTTTTTTATTAGCTTACTATAAATGTGACAGAAACTTTCAGGCTGAAGTACCTGAACATATAGAAAAAGTTTCTCTAAATGATGCCTATGATCTAAACGATGCTCCCAGAAACTTGTTTGTTAAATATCTTGCAGATCTAAAAGTGACAGAAGCATTGGCAAGAGCAAAATCAAATAACACGAAAGCAGATTCTATAAATAATTGGTTTATCCAGTTTGAAAAGCTTTTGCAACAAATATTTGAGGATACTACGTTGAAATTAGATTTTAATGAAGATACGTTTTCCTTTATGATCTGCCAGAGTGGAAAAGAACCTTATGATTTCAACTGTATGTCCAGTGGATTTTCAGCCATCATGGATATTGTTCTGGATCTCATGATTCGTATGGTCAAGAAAAAAGGACGTATTTTTGAATTTGACCTTCCCGGAATTGTACTTATAGATGAAATCGAAACGCATCTTCATCTTGAACTGCAGAAACAGATCATGCATATCCTAACCTGCCTGTTTCCAAATATTCAGTTTATCGTCTCAACACATTCTCCGTTTGTGCTTAACAGCCTGGATAATGTGGTAATTTATGATCTTGAGAATCATATCGTTGTTGAAAATGGATTGTCAGATGTACCATATGATGGAATTGTAAAAGGTTATTTCCAGGTTGATACCTTATCCGATACATTAAAAAATAAATTTCAGCAATATACAACCCTTGTTCAGAAGCAAAAAAAGTTTCCGGAAGCTACGAACAGCCAGATGTTGTATCCCGGTTGAGAAAAGATTTTCACGATAAGTGCTACATTTGCGAACTGAAAAATCTTCAGGATCCTCAGGTAGAACACCTTTTGCCTCATAAAAACGGAAAATACCCTGAACGAAAATTTGACTGGAATAATTTGTTTTGGTCATGCAGTCACTGCAATGGAATAAAAAATCAGAAAAAGTATGATGACGGAATTATAGACTGTTGTAAAAATGATCCAAAGCTTATGATGACGTTTAAATTAAAAGATGGAAAAACTGAAATTTCAGCCAAAGATGAACATAATTCCATGGCAGTAAGAACTGCTCTGCTCATTTGCGAATCCTTCAATCTTCTCAATACTGGTATGCGGACATATAAAAGTGCAATGCGCTACAATGAACTTACAAAGGAAATGAACCTTCTATATGACAATCTAGCATATAGAAAAAATCCTGATTCCAGATATATACAGCGAAAACTAAAGGCACTGCTCCGTCGGGAATCTGCATTTGCTGCCTTTAAAAGAAACTACATAAGAGATAACAGCAAAGAATTCCCACAATTGCAGTCTTATATAGAATAGCTCCTGTTTCATATAGCAGGAGTTATTTTTATTCTCCCCCTATTATTGAAAGTATGCAATGGTTACTGATTTCTCAGCTTGTCATTGCCGGAAACAGAACCGGGTTCCGATTTATTGTGCTAATAGACAAAAACTGCACAACAAGCAAAGATTACGATGCGATCAGCAAGAACAAAGTTACTGTACAGTTCGAGAATGTACCAAAGAAAAACTGGGTAATAGGAATGCGTTCCTTCACAAAAGATCCAGCTACAAACAAGAAAGTATTCAGCAGATGGTCCAATCTGATGACTGCTAACGTGAAATAATCCATTTGGGTAACTGATACAGATTCCTAAAAAGAAAGCTCCGGTCATTGCGACCGGAGTCTTTCTTTTTAATAAACCTATACCATATATTCCAACAGACTCTTATCCTTATATTGCTTTCTGCTATTTCAAGGTGTATCTGACCCCTCTGCCTGCACCTGTTTTTTTCAGGATTTGCTTTTCAATCAGGCTGTTCAGAGTACGTACTGCTTTACTCTTTTCCATTTCTGCTGCTTTCTCAATTTCTGATCTTGACATTTTTTCTTTTCCCTTAAGGATGTTGACCAGTATCTGTTCGGCTTCGTTCAGGTCATAGTTTTCCCTTATAACAGGAAGAATTACTTTGATAGAATTAGAAAAACACTGATACGATGGTTTTATCAGTGCCTTCCTGTAAGCATGATTGATCCTCATGATTCCGGTTCCAAATTTCTCAATATATTTCAGCCGAAAGAACACATTTCCGATAATAGGATTTCTGAGTATGGATATCTGACCATTCAGGTATTCCTCTTCGCTGATTCCGGCAGGAAGCCCTCCCGGAGAACTGATCTCAATCCTGTCCGCATACATACTGACTTTTATAGATGCCGGGATATCCCACATTCGATGGATCAGAGCATTGGCTATTGCTTCCCTGAAGGCTTTTTCCGGGATTTTGTCAATACATTTCCTTTCGGCTCCCTCTATTTTTTCATACTGATAATACTTTCGGAACATCTGAAGTGTTTTTTCCAACTGGAAAAGTATGGAAATATTTTCCAGTGATTCCCTGTCCATGATCTCATCTATGGTATCACCAAAACGTATGATATCTATTCCCGTAAACTGATTATCATCAGCAAGAAGTGCAGCTGCATTATTGAATCCACTCTGATCTGAATACAGTTCAAGAGTTTTTAAAATATCTTTATTGATCTTCTCAATGCCCATCACCCGGGTAAATTCTGTTTCCAGTTTAGAAAAAGTAAGCTGCTGATTGAATGAAATGATCTCCTCAAATGTCTGATTACAGCCCTCCAGAATCAACCGGTTATATTCCAGACGATCCACTTCAACTGTAGAAGAATCATTTCTTTTATAAGCTTTGCCTTTATAGAGATAAGGCTTATACCTGCCTTCATAAACAGTGAGCACAATCGTATTCTCCTGTATCTCCAGACAGAACTCCGGTACAGGACTGAGACTATCGTTGATCTTATTCTCCAGATTCAGGCATCCGTTCACTGGATCTGTTATGCCGATGATGTTCCCCTGATCATTGATTCCAAATATAATCTTTCCTTCGCCATAATTAGCATAGGCACTGATTGTTTTCAGAAACGTATTAGATGACAGATTTTCCTTATATTCCAATGTTCTGCTTTCCCTCATGATACATTCTCCTCCACATTTTCAACCCTTTGAAATCCAATATTGATTTGTAATTTATAGTATAAAATCGTTCCAATCGAAATGCAACGATTTCTTTTTTCGTTTCATATAGAATGCAACGATTTATATAATCATCAAATATAATTCCGCCGATCAACAGCCAACGTAATTGTATAATTGTGAAATAATAAATATTATACGTAAATAATACAGTTATAAATCATTTCATTTTAACTTTTATTTCTATATTGCTCTACTCAAAACAATTTTTTTTCCACAAAATCAACCTGTCCACTGCCCAAAGGGGAACTATAATCATGACAAAGATTAAAAACACAAAGAAGGGCATGGCAAAGAAGACATTAAGTATGTCACTTGTTGTTGCAATGCTTGCTACTTCTAATGTGCCGGTATGGGCTGCTGAGTT
>ENA-OQDE01000270-OQDE01000270.1-human-gut-metagenome-genome-assembly--contig:-NODE-270-length-33905-cov-5.389159_pt1 | contig 33905 bp, 36 predicted proteins | sample MGYA00242768_ERZ504595 | MGnify/ENA primary metagenome ERZ504595 (study PRJEB26092, sample SAMD00036307) | human gut metagenome | host: Homo sapiens | study: EMG produced TPA metagenomics assembly of... | reverse complement strand
TATTTTTTGAAGCTCTTTCGAACTTCTTTGCTGTTCTCTCGATCAGCAACTCGTTTATTTTATCAAACTTGTTTGCTTTTGTCAAGAACTTTTTTTCAAGTTTTTGAAGCAGTTTTTGCAACCCGCGGCAGCCACCCGGCTCCGAACTAGGTTTTTCTGTTTCAAAAGAACTCATTCGCATCAGCTCTCGCTGACAGCTTAGTTATAATAACACCGCCCAAAGCAAAAGTCAACACCTTTTTTCGAATTTTCTTATTTTTAGAAAAATATAGTTAATTCTGCATATTTTGTATTTTATCTGAATTTTTCAAAAAGGACCGTACGCATCACACGCCGGTCCTTTTTCCACAACTTCCTTCTAATTTTTCCCCACGCGCAGAATCGCATCCTGAATATTTTCCACCGGAATCAGTGCGATTCCACCGATTTTCTCCACGGACTTCATGCAGACAGCAGGCAAAATCACCCGCTCGAAGCCCAGTTTTTTTGCTTCCAGTACACGCTGTTCCGCCATGCTGACGGCGCGGACCTCACCGCTTAAGCCGACCTCGCCAAATACGACCGTTTTCTCATCGATCACCTGATCTTTGTAGCTCGATACGACGGCAAGTGTGATGCCAAGATCGATCGCCGGCTCATTCATCTTGATTCCGCCTGCGATGTTGACGTAGGCATCGCTTGTCGAGAGATTGATTCTTGCGCGTTTTTCCAGCACTGCCATCAGCAGGTTCACGCGGTTGAAATCGCATCCTGCTGCGGTGCGGCGCGGGATTCCGAAATTACTGTGGCAGACCAGTGCCTGAATCTCGATCAGGATCGGGCGCGTTCCCTCCATGGAGCATGCGACAACCGAACCGGAAGCTCCCTCCGGCCGTCCGTTCAGCATGTATTCCGATGGATTTTTCACTTCCACGAGTCCCTCTGTCTGCATTTCGAAGACGCCGATCTCATTTGTAGAACCAAAACGGTTTTTGACGCCGCGCAGAATCCGGTAGGACGCATGACGGTCGCCCTCGAAGTACAGCACGGTATCTACCATGTGTTCCAGCACACGCGGGCCGGCCACATTACCGTCTTTTGTCACATGACCGACGATAAAGATCGAAATTCCCATTCCCTTTGCAATCTGCATCAGCACATTCGTCGATTCCCGGACCTGGGATACACTGCCCGGCGCGGAGCTGACCTCCTCGTTGTACATGGTCTGGATCGAGTCGATGACGGCCATCTCCGGCTTCTCTTTTTCCATGACGGCGCGGATGATATCAAGATTCGTCTCGCAGAGCAGGGACAGATTTTCGTTAAATTCTCCGATCCGCACAGCGCGCAGTTTGATCTGGCGCAGGGACTCCTCACCGGAAATGTATAAAACCTGATGTCCTGCTGTGGACAGCATGCGGCACACCTGCAGAAGGAGTGTGGATTTTCCAATTCCCGGATCGCCGCCGACCAGTGTCAGGGAACCCGGCACGATTCCTCCGCCGAGCACCCGGTCGAGTTCTCCGATTCCCGTCGGGATGCGCTCCTCTTTTCCTGTTGAAATTTCCATCAAATGCACCGGCTTTCTGCCCGCCGCGCTGTGATTTCCGATCCCCTGCGTTCCCGCCGGTGTTTTGGCCGCTGTCGGTTCCTCCACAAACGTGTTCCATTCTCTGCACGCCGGACACTGGCCCATCCATTTTGTGGACTCATAGCCGCAGTTCTGGCAGAAAAAGGCTGTCTTTTTTGCTTTTGCCATAGTTGTGTCTCCCTTATAATTGTCAAAAAAAGCTGCCGCACACGTTCTGCGACAGCCTTCTTTTCTTATTTCATCATGCTTTTACGATTTCTACTGCTACATCCTCTGCTTTTTCCAGCTCTACGCTGAAGGAAAGTTTTCCGCCGAGGTTTGTGGTCATGTGGCCAACGTTTACGCCGTCGAGCAGCACCTTGTATTCGGTCTCTGCTTCCATTTCAACGGTGATTTGTGCATCCTCCGGTCCTTCTACTTTGAAGGTCATGCCGCCGTCGAATACGTTCAGATCGGTAACTGCGGTTCCCGGAACGGATTCGTATACGAACAGTCCGTTTTTCTCCAGCTTTGTGATTTCCTTAAAGGTTTTTACTTTATACAGATCTCCTCTGTGCTCAAAATCAGATTTTTTTGCCTTTGCCGCAAGCTCATAATCTCCGAAGCTGATGCCTCCGTCTGCCTCTGTGCGGATTAATTCTTTTACTACTGACATTTGTAAATGCCCTCCTGGTCTTGTCTTTTGTGGTGTTTCGTTTGTTTGTGAAAATCATACCATAATCGAAAAGATTTTACCATATGATTTATGGATTTTTTATATTATTTTTTCTCAAGCACTTTGTTTCAACTCACAGTCGGTATTTTCACGGAGTCTGACATATCGAAAATAGTTCGACTGTGACTTGCCTCATGTCAGTGGAGGATACCGATTCCTCTCCGCCCGCCACTGCCGTTATGTTTCTTTTAACAATTCATCCCACCACTTTAGAAGCGGGGGACTTCTTATCTACTGGTGTTAAAGGTAATCTCTTTCTTACTCATTCCAGCCGCAACGATATCGCCTTTTTTCACTTCTCCGTTCAGGATGGCTTCTGCGAGCGGATCCTCAATTTTGCTCTGGATCGCGCGTTTTAACGGGCGGGCACCGTACTTGCTGTCGAAGCTGTTTTCCACGAGATATTCTTTCACGGTGTCACGGACTTTCAATTCAATGTCCATCTGCTCCTTGCAGCGGCGCTCCAGATCTTTGAGCAGAATCTGCAGAATCTTCTTCATATCCGCCTTGGTAAGCTGATGGAATACAATAATCTCGTCGATTCGGTTCAGGAATTCCGGCTTAAACATCCGTTTGACTTCTTCCATCACCTGGCCCTTCATGTATTCGTAGTCTTTCCGCTCATCTTCTGTCGAAAGGAATCCAAGGCGTTTCGGCGCTACAATGTTCTGTGCTCCGGCATTGGATGTCATGATAATGCAGGTCTGTTTGAAATCAACTTTTCTGCCCTGCGCGTCGGTGATATGGCCATCATCAAGCACCTGCAGCAGAATGTTGAAAACATCCGGGTGCGCTTTTTCGATCTCGTCAAACAGGATCACACTGTACGGGTTGCGGCGCACTTTTTCGGAGAGCTGGCCGCCTTCCTCGTAGCCGACGTATCCCGGAGGGGATCCAATCAATTTGGAGACGCTGTGTTTCTCCATGTACTCCGACATGTCGACGCGGATCAGGGCCTGCTCTGTACCGAAAACTGCCTCGGCGAGTGCTTTGGAAAGTTCTGTTTTTCCGACACCGGTCGGTCCAAGAAACAGGAAGGATCCTGTCGGACGGTTCGGGTCTTTTAATCCGACTCTGCCTCGTTTTACGGCTTTTGCCACAGCTGTCACGGCTTCTTCCTGGCCGACAACACGTTTATGGAGTGTCTGCTCCAGTCTTGCCAGACGTTTCGATTCTCCTTCCGCGAGACGCTGTACCGGAATTTTCGTCCAGGTGGATACGGTTTTTGCGATTTCTTCTTCTGTTACCTGCAGTTTTTTGTTTTTGCAACGGCGTTCAAAGCGTTTTCGGATCTGCTCCAGATCTTTTTCGAGCTCCTGCTGGCGCGCCTGCAGTTCTTTTGCCTGCTCAAAATCGCCGGCACTGATCGCGGATTCTTTTTCTTTCTGTACTTCGAACAGTGTCTGCTCCTCTTTTGCCGATGTTGTCCGGCACCTGGTAGCCGGCGAGCTGTACGCCTGCGGATGCCTCATCGATCAGATCGATGGCTTTATCCGGCAGGAAACGGTCGTTGATGTAGCGGACGCTCATTTTTACGGCTGCTTCCAGTGCTTCATCGGTGATTTCCACGCCGTGATGGCGTTCGTAGTATGGACGCAGTCCTTTTAAGATATCAAGTGCTTCGCTTTCCGTCGGTTCTTCTACTTTGACCGGCTGGAAACGGCGCTCCAATGCAGCATCTTTTTCGATGTATTTACGGTATTCTTCCAGTGTTGTTGCACCGATGAGCTGAATTTCTCCACGGGAGAGGGACGGTTTTAAGATGTTGGATGCATCGAGTGCGCCCTCTGCACCTCCGGCTCCGATGATGGTGTGAAGTTCATCGATGAACAGCAGAATGTTTTCATTATCCGTCACTTCTTTGACGACTCGTTTGATGCGCTCTTCGAACTCACCGCGGTATTTACTTCCGGCTACCATTCCCGAGAGGTCAAGAATGACAACACGCTTGTCACGGATGGTTTCCGGCACGATGCCAAGAGCGATGCGCTGTGCAAGGCCTTCGGCAATCGCCGTTTTTCCGACACCTGGCTCTCCAATGAGGCAAGGGTTATTTTTTGTCCGGCGGCTCAGGATCTGAATCACACGCTCAATTTCCTGGCTGCGGCCGACAACCGGGTCGAGTTTTCCTTCACGCGCAAGCTCCGTCAGATCCCGGCTGTACTGATCCAGTGCCGGCGTTTCGCTGGTCTGCGCTCCACCTCTTGTCTGCGGTCCGCGGCCGGTGTTTGTATTTCCGCTTGCACCGCCCTGCAGCGGTGCCTCGCCCATGGCAGTAAGGATTGCTCCATATAGTTTCTGAATGTTGATCCCCATGGTAAAAAGCAAACGGGTAGCAACACAGTCACTTTCTTTTAAGATTGCAATCAGCAGATGCTCGGTTCCCACAGCTCTGCTCTTAAAACGCGCTGCCTCCGCTTCTGCATTTTCAAGCACTCTGCGTACCGCGGAGTATAGCCCGGTCGGGATTCGGTCACGGTGTTTCCGCCTGGTGCAATCAGACGGTCAATCAGTTCGGTAAGCTGTCCGGCATCTACGTGAAACTCAGAAAGCACCATGCCTGCTGTGCCATCCTCCACGTTCAGAAGTCCGATCAGAAGGTGTTCGGTTCCTACGTAATTATGTCCACATTTTTCAGCTGTCCTAACCGCATATGCCAGTGCTTTTTTTGCCTGACTGGTATATCCTTCTCTCATAATACTATTGTCTCCTTCATGTTTCGTCTGCGTAATTGCTGTAAATTTCATCTACAAGCTGATGTACTTCTTCTTTTGATATATTTTTGCAGACGGCTTTTGCAAGAATCACCTGCAGATCTTCGCGCAGTTCCTGCATGGCATACAGTTTATCCGCATCGATAGAGATAACGGCTCCTTTTCTTCGGTCAATCGAAAGAAGCCCCTCCTGCCGGAGTACGCTGTAGGCCTTATTTACGGTATGCATGTTGATTCCGATATTGTCTGCGAGCTGTCTTACCGAAGGTAGAGTATCTCCTTCCTGAATTCTGGAAGTGGCAATACCCAGAATAATCTGATTTCTCAGCTGGATATAGATCGCTTCATCGCTGTTGAAATCGATCTGTATTGTCTCATAATACATAGTTACACCCTGCTTTCTCGTATCGTTTTGTTATACATATGTTATAACAATTCGCAGACTTTGTCAACAAACGGTTTCCCTACCTGTTTTTCTCGTAGATGATCTGAAGACCTTTCAGGAGCAGATTCTCATCGATGATGATGTCATGTCTGCAGTGCGGAATCACAGCTTTCGCCAGACCTCCGGTAGCCACAATCGTGCATTTGCAGCCAAGTTCTTCTTCCATCCGTTCGATCATGCCGTCGATGCTGGCAGCGTTTCCATAAATCATACCGCCTTTCATACAGTCCAGCGTATTTTTGCCAATGACTTTTTCGGTGCTGTCAGACTGGTCTGGCTAAGCTGCGCGGCATTTGATACGAGAGCATCCAGCGAAGTACGAAGTCCCGGAAGAATCACGCCTCCGATGAAGCTTCCTTTCTGATCAAGTACACTCATCGTCGTGGCAGTTCCCATATCGATAACAATCTGCGGACATGTGTATTCATTCAGCGCTGCTACTGCTACTACAACAAGATCGCTTCCTGCCGTTGCGGGGTCGTCCAGTTTGATATTAAGCCCGGTCTTCACACCGGGGCCGACAACTTTGACCGGCTTTTTAATCACTTTTTCTGCCGCACTCCGGCAGAGCTCTGTCACCTGCGGAACAACGGAAGAGATGATACCTCCTTCGATCTGCTCCACCGGAATCTCATACAGTTCCAGTACATTTTTCAGGCTGACTGCGTATTCCAGCTCTGTTTTTGCCTTGTCCGTGGAGAGTCTTTCGATGAAGTATGTTTTTTTCCCTTCCACACACCCAAGGACGATGTTCGTGTTGCCGATGTCTATTGCAAGGATCATGATTCAGGTTCCTCCTGTAAAAACTATGAAATGAAATTCTTGTGGTTTTATTATACATGGTGCGGCGCTTTGAGACAAGGAAAAAGACAGCAAGAAAAAGACAATTAAGTCGATTTCATACTGTCTTCTGAATATTTCATTTTGAATTATCTATTCTTGTTGTTCACAAAAATAAATTTTACATCATTCTCAAACGTACGATTTAGCAGAATTTGCCCTGAAAATGTTTGAGTACTATACATTTTTACATCATTCTCAAACCATTACTTACAGATTTAGGGGAGGTGGAAAGTTTGAGTACCATACATTTTTACATCATTCTCAAACAGGCGGTGATGGATAGTGAGCAGCGAGCGGTTTGAGTACCATACATTTTTACATCATTCTCAAACTAGAAGCTGTCATTTACGCGCTCAAATCGTGTTTGAGTACCATACATTTTTACATCATTCTCAAACGTCTTTTACGCCGTCATATGACGTTTTCAGGTTTGAGTACCATACATTTTTACATCATTCTCAAACTTAAAACCATCATTCGCACCATATACAGTAGTTTGAGTACCATACATTTTTACATCATTCTCAAACTGGTTTTCGACTTTCACGTTTGTTCCTGATGTTTGAGTACCATACATTTTTACATCATTCTCAAACATCGTCGATGAAGGCTTTTCTGGACAGGGTGTTTGAGTACCATACATTTTTACATCATTCTCAAACTTCATGCCTGCAGAATAGAAATCGTCCTCAGTTTGAGTACCATACATTTTTACATCATTCTCAAACTTTCCTGCAAGTGGAATAATATTAGAACCTGTTTGAGTACCATACATTTTTACATCATTCTCAAACCATGGAGGTATTAGGTATGGCAATCTATCAGTTGAGTACCATACATTTTTACATCATTCTCAAACCTCAAATTTAAAAATGAACTGCTTTCATCTGCACAAAACAGGTACTCAAACATCCGATGGATATTAATAGACATCACATCCATCTTTGTCAATTATATAATATTCTCTCTGATTCGAAAAGTCCCTTTGTATATTTTCTATGAAAAGCAAGGATATTTCATAGTAGCATGCCATTTGGGAGAGTTTGTTTATTTGTGTTTCGTTCAGATAGGATCGAATATTGACCAAAATCACCAGTTCTTTTTGGAGAAGTTCGGCCATAACTTTGATATATTGCGTTAATTTTTCCAGAAGCCCCATCTCTTTTTCGGTTTCTGTCTGAACTCCCATCAATTTTAGGAGTGCGCTCAAATCGATTTCCTCATTTTGTTCCAATTCGTACCCACTGACAGCTTCCAATTGATAGATGTATTTCTTCAGTTCCGCAATAATTCTCTGCGTTTCCAGAAACATTTCTTCATTTTGCGCACTTTTGACCAGCTCTGTAAATAACCGTTTTTGTATTCTGTGATCCGCAAAATCAAGAGAAAAGGGCGTTAATACCAATTCCACATCTCTTTTCATATTCAGCTCTGTGTCAGCTTTAGAAAGTACGAAATTTCCCTTCTCTCCCTGATTTTGTTTTTGCAGCTGCTCCACATATTTTAAAAACAGCTCCGGTGATTCTATAATCCATTCCGTGGGACAGTTCCGATGAATCGCAATAGGTTTTTCCAAGTCCACATGTACCAGTTTCATAAAATCACCAGCCTTTCATCCGTATTCAACACTTCACTCTTTACGTTCCCAACAATCAGATCCATTTTCGCATACTGCTTCTCAGTCACCGTTAAAAGCTGTATCAGACCTTCTTCCGGCTTATTTTTATGAATCTGATCCACGATTCCATTCACTACAGTTGTATTTAACGCAAGCTTACAGTATACGGATTCCTGGAGCATCAGGAATCCGCTTTTCAATAAAAACTTTCGAAATCTCGCATATTCTCTTCTCTGATCGCCCGTCAGCACCGGAAGATCAAACAGTACCAATACTCTCATAAAACGATAACTCATAGGCCATAAAACCGGATCAATGCACTGTCATTCTCATTTAAGGCATCAAATACACTTTTACAGTAAATTTTTATGGCATTATTCACATACTGTGTTTTCCCGTCTATCATGACTTCGTTGTTTAATACATTGACCAACTGTATTTTTTCCTCATGCGTAAATTCTTTCCTCTGCATTTGGATTACTTCCCGGTCAATCAGAACACGGAACGGTTCCATCAAATCGGACGCCAGATTAAACTGATTAAACATATTATCATGAAAGAGTCCGAGCTGTGTAATATAACCGCTCGCTACAATTTCTCTCGCAAACGCAGACAACAAAATGCTATATCCGTAATTCAGCGCTGCATTTTCCGGACAATCCGCAGTTCTGGTAAATGTCATACCGAACAATGCATTAAAATATACCTTTGCCGCATGCCCTTCCCGGTTTGTCTCATCGTTCCAGCCAATCTCCTGTAAATATGATTCTAACAGACCCGCTTCTTCCTTTCCCATATTTTTTAACAGTTCCTTCTGTTTTCGTATTTTTTCCGTCACAATTTCTGTCCAGATCGCTTCTTTACTGTGCCGGCTCCACTGAATCTGCTTTCTGATTTTATTGCTGGTATCATGACTTCCGTAATACCCAACCAGTTCCGACGATGGATTTCTCTTTTCATCGCAAAAAATCACTTTTATTTTCTTTTTTGTCAGCTCTGCCAGCAGACTTGTTGTGACTGTTGCTGCTGTTGACTCAATCAGAATGGTTGATATTTCACTTAAATGTATTTTTGTTACTTCCTCATTTCGCACCACAAGGTAACCAAGCTGATAGTCCAGCTTTGCCCGTTTGGAAATAACCACAATCCGCCAGCTCATAATGCATTCAGGTCTACTGTCTGCTCGTAGATACCGGTTGGCGATTGATGAATCATTTCGATTCGACTGCAATCGGTTATATTTTTGTTGAGACACAAAATTCCTGCTCTTCCAGATCCTCCAATTAATTTCAAATCAGCGGCAGCACTCTGGCACTGGAAAAAATGTAAAACTTCATACAAAACGATACACTTTTCTTCTATGCATAATTCTTTAAATTTTTCTCTTTTTTCCGTTAATGTCTTTGCCTGTGCTCCAAGTTTTTTTGCATATACCGTATTTGTTAATTTATTTAAAAAGGTTTCATACAGCATCACCACCTTCTTTTCTTCTAAATGGTCGGAATCGTAAATTTTCAGTTCTTTATTCTGTTTTTTACGTTCCACGTACTATACTATTTTTTTCAGTATTTCTGTTTCTTCCTGGGAAAGTACCAGCTGATTTGCACCTTGCATCAATAGCTGATCCCCTGATCTTCCGGAAACCCACATATAAAATCCGTCCACACAAAACAGAGTATCTATTTTGATTTCCGGCACCAGCACTCGCGGATTCTTTAACTGTCTTTCCTCTTCCAGATACCGAATTATATTTTCTTCTGACTTCTGAATTTCCTTTTTCAGACGAATCGGCACATACTCGATTGTTCGTATTTTCTTTCCCTTTTTGCCCTCCGATTCTGCCAGTACAAAGTAAGCTCCCGCCTCTTTGTTATATCCTCCATACTTCTGTATATCACAAAGCCGTTCATCACTGCTCTTGATCGGAACCTGACCTTTTCCTTTTTTGACAATCTGCTGGTCAAACAATGCACCTGTTGCCTCATACGATCTTCGCGTCACAAGAATGTTGTTCTTTTCCATAAACTTTCGGACTGTCACAATGGTTCCGTTCCCGCCTTCCCAGGCAATTTCTCCGTTTCGTTCAATTCTTTCCTGTTCAAACATCTTCTTCAGATTATAACTTCTTCCCGGATTTTCCTTAATGAAGTGAATCGGATTTGATGTGAATTTTACAAAATATGCGTTGCCAACGACAATATTCAAATAAGCATCCTTCGCATGATGATAATCATTCATCTCCCGTACCTTCAGAAATTTAAAATCCTTACGGAACTTTGAAACGGTTGGCGCTTTTACATAAACAATCTGTGTATCCGGGATCACCTGCTGCAGAATACTTGCTGCCGCTTTTGTACTCTGACGAGTTTCCACCAGCTGCCTGGAAATAAATCCAGCCAATTCAGACGGTTCAAATCCATTTCCTCTTATCAGCCGTTTATATTTTTCTTCACTGATCAATCCGGCATCCACTAAAGATTTCCAGAATGGCTGCATTTTTTCCGAACTGTTTCATCGATCGGATATTTATCCTCTTTCATCTGATTACACTTTTTCTTTACAAGTACCCGGTTATCCAGGCTATCATCCATCACTTTGGACTGTGGAAAAATATGATCAATGTCATACTACTTCTGATTATCCCACAATTCCTCCAGTTCAATTGTTTCACCGGAATACATGCATTTTCCTTTTTGCGTATAATACAAATACAGCTTGTCTCTTCTCATTTCCGCATCGGAACGCTTTTCAATCTCATCTATCCAGTCTTTTTCTTCCGCTTTACATTTTTTATAAAGTTCCAGCAGTTTCTTTTTTCTTGAAGAGGTTCTTCCCTGATCGGTTTTTTCTCTTGCCATTTCTATAAAAACACGTTTCGGTGGGTTTCCCATCACTTTACAGATTTCCTTTACAATCAAAAGGCTCTGCCAAATCTGCCGCTTCACTGCCGGTGATACGTAAAGCTCCTCGACTAATTCATACGAAATATCCCGTTTTTTCTGTTCGTTTCCATTCTTTTCTTCGATTGCCGATGCAAACAAATATTTTTCGCTAAGCAGTTGCATCAGATTGTCATTCGTCTCCCACAAAGCCCGAATAATAGACCATGCCTCTCCCGTTTCCGGTGCCGGTGCTTCCATCTCTTCCAAAAACACTTTTGAGAGTCTTCCCCAACCACGATACGGCAGTTTACTTATGCTGTCTCTTTGTTTTTCTGTCAACTCCGGAAACAGTTTCTTTAATCTCTGTTTCAGTATCGCTTTATCATCTCCAAACAGCGTTACGTTCAGGATGATGCATTCTTTTTCCGCCTGGTTCAGTGACAGATTTGTTAATTTCTCTTTAAAGTCATGGTATGCCGTAAGAGAACTCTTGAAATCACCATCAATTCCGGTAATTTCAACTTCTTTTCCGGTAATTCCTTCTTTCACTAAATAGTTTTTCAGTTTTTTCTGTGTAACCTTTCTGCTTTTCTGGAATACTTCTTCATATATTTTCTGTTTCTGCTCTACAGATATCTTTTCTCCATCCAAACGCAGATTATTTAATTCATTTAAAACTTCGTATTTGCTGTACAGCAGAGAATACTTTGGTAAAACATCTTCACTTGGCAGATAAGTACATTTATTCGTCATTCTTCGAATAAACTGCTCTGCACTTGCTTCCAAATCTACCATCTCATCGAAGTTCCATGGATATATTTTGCCTTCTTTTCGTACCGCCCAGTTACTCTTCTCCCCTTTTTTTCGAATTCCGTTTAAGGTCCTACGTAGTACGGAATGCGGAATGTGAAAATCTTTTGAATCTTCTCTCCATTCTCTTTCAGTAGCGGAACTTTATCTTCCAGATTTTTCAGGATTGCATTTAATTCATATAAATGAATCTGATATGGAATGACACTGTTGTCTTTTACAGTCTGTTTCGGAAGAAACGTTCCCATTTCCATTTCCTTCTGCATGCAGGATGCTTTCGTCACATCTGATATCTTGCCCAGAATATTCTTTTTCAGATAACCGTAAAAGTCTTCCTGACTACATTGTTTTGGTGCCTTGATATACGCATAATAATTAGCTTTTTCATCCTTTTTTGCAAACAGTCTCTGATATTCTTCCCTTGAAAGATTCTCTCTGACCAGCTTTTTCAGATCTTTCAGATCTTTTTTATGCTTTTCATAAAGTGCCACTTTTGCCTCTGAAAGAGAAGAATAGTTCTGCAAAATATCAGCCAGAACAGCCCAATCGTACACTGCTTTTGCGTGTTCAATTAATACATATTTTTCTCCCAGCTCTGCTTCGATCTCTCCAGCGTATTCTTCATAACCTGCATCTGCGAAGCAAAGTTTTGGCCGTTCCAGTGTATCCATCTGTTTTTCCCCAAACAGATTTCCCAGTTTTGCTGTTCCACCGGTAATCAATCCCAGCCACTCTTTTTCACAGGATGTTTCTGCCCGCATTGCTTTTACTGCTTTTGTCTTTTTCGCAGATTTGGTCAATGTTCGGTCTTTTAAAATTGCCTCTATTTCCTTGCTTCTTTCCACTCCAATCTCGGAAGAAAAGCCAAGTTCTTCTGCCCGCACTGCTTCAAGGAACTGTTCAAATGTTGTCTGAAATTCTCTTACCTGTTCGATATTTCCGTTTAATAGAAAATGGCCTCTGTGTTTCATCATATGATGCAGAGCAAGATATATCAGGCGAATATCAGGCGTTTCGTCAGTTTCCATTAACCATTTTCTCAGATGATAGATGGTTGGAAACTGTTTATGATATTCTTTGTCTGTGTAATCATCATCCGCAAACAATGCATAGGGAAGTTCCGGACACTTTCCCTGCCTGTCACGCTTATCCTCTGGCCAGTAACGACTCTCTTTCATTCTGCGAAAAATCCATCATCTATCTTTTCTACTTCTTCCGCAAAAATTTTCTGCAGCAATTCTATTCTCCAATTACGACGATCCAATCTTCGTTTTGCTGTCCGAAACCCTCTTCTCTCTTCTGCAGTCTGTGCACTGTCAAATAGCCGTACACCCCAAAGTGTTTTTCCATGTGCGCGCAAAATTTCGTACTTCTCATTTGTCACAGCCCATCCAACCGAACTGCTTCCCATATCAAGTCCGAGATAATATTCCCCTTTCATCTGTTCTTTCCTCCATTTTCTACATTTTATCTAATTTTACCATATATTTTGATTTTTTACATCTTTTCTTTCCTATTTTCAACAATTCTACTTCCTGGTTCTTGCTGTTCTCACAGTACTGAATCATAACCATGTTTCATTTCTAATTTTAGACAACAAAAAAACTGCTGTCTATGAAGACAACAGTTTTCGTTCCACACACTGTGGACCATCTAACGATGGCGTTTTCGATAAATCGTTATTTGAACTTATGATGTAAAATTTAGTATGGTACTAAACTATCTACACTATACTTCTATTTTTTCCTTTCGTCAATCTTTTTTAGAAAGTTTTTATGATAATTATTCCATTTTTTTCTCTTGCGTCCTTCTTGTTTTTATGGTAAAATATATCTTGTTCTGATTACGAACACTGCCGCTGTGGCGTAATTGGTAGACGCACTTGACTCAAAATCAAGCGGTGAATAACCGTGCCGGTTCGAGTCCGGCCAGCGGCATAGCTAAAAAAGATCTGCAAAAACGAACGTTGATGCAGATCTTTTTTATTGTCTTCCCTTCAAAAAAACAGCTTTTGAAAGAAAGAAAACCCCTTTCGAAGAACCGGCCATCTGCCGCATGGTTCTTTTTGAAAGGGGTTTTACTGTTGTTATTTCTTATTTATTTCCAAACATCTTCTCATACTCCGGTGTTCCATCCAGTGTAGCGAAGTAGTCCTTCGGGGTTTCTGCGCGGCGGATGACTTCAAAGCTGCCGTCCTCTTTTAACAGAACCTCTGCAGATTTTAATTTTCCGTTGTAGTTGTATCCCATGGAAAATCCATGTGCGCCGGTGTCGTGGATGAAGAGGAGGTCTCCGACTTCCACTTCCGGAAGCATGCGGTCGATCGCGAATTTATCGTTGTTCTCGCACAGAGAGCCTGTTACGTCATATTTGTGGTCGCACGGCTGATCTTCTTTTCCCATCACCGTGATGTGATGGTAAGCGCCGTACATAGCCGGTCTCATCAGGTTGACCGCGCAGGCATCACAGCCGATGTACTCTTTGTAGATGTGTTTCTGATGGATGGCGCGGGTAACGAGTCCGCCGTACGGTCCCATCATGAAACGGCCCATTTCCGTGTAAATTGCAACATCGCCCATGCCGGCCGGAACGAGAACTTCATCGTACACTTTATGTACACCCTCGCCAATCACGCGGATGTCATTGCCTTCCTGATCCGGTTTGTACGGAATTCCGACGCCGCCGGAAAGATTGATGAATTTAATCTTCACGCCCGTCTCTTTCTGCAGCTTTACAGCCAGCTCAAACAGTGTTTTTGCCAGAACTGGGTAGTAATCATTGGTTACGGTATTACTTGCAAGGAAGGAATGGATGCCGAACTCTTCTGCCCCTTTTGCCTTCAGAATGCGGAATGCCTCAAAAATCTGCTCGGTTGTCATACCGTATTTGGCATCTCCCGGATTGTCCATAATATCGGTGCTGATTTTAAACAGTCCGCCCGGGTTATAACGGCAACAGATTTTCTTCGGAATGTAGCCTAATGTTTTCTCAAGAAAATCAATATGCGTAATATCATCAAGGTTAATGATCGCACCAAGCTCTGCAGCCAGTTGATACTCTGCAGCCGGTGTTACGTTGGATGAAAACATGATTTTATCTTTCTCAAATCCCATCGCATCGGAAAGCATCAGCTCCGTGTAAGAAGAGCAGTCGCATCCGCAGTCATATTCACCCAGCATTTTGATCAGTGTCGGGTTTGGGTTCGCTTTTACAGCAAAATACTCACGAAATCCCGGATTCCAGGAAAAAGCTTCCTTTACCGCTTTCGCATTCTCACGAATTCCTTTTTCATCGTAAATGTGAAACGGAGTTGGTACTGCTGCTGCGATTTCTTCCAGTTTTTCTTTTGTTACAAAAGGCTTCTTCGTCATTCTCTTTTGTCTCCTTCTTCTGCTTATTTTGCCTGAATAATGTGAAGCATGTTTGTCATATATCCTTCACCCGTCACCTCGTTAGTAGCAGGGTCTCCGGCCGTAAAAATAACCATATCGCCACGTTCTACAAGCTCCTCACGGCGCACCATATACATAGCATGGGAAATGATGTTCTCCGTAGAATCTTCCTCGTATCCGGTCACCGGACGAACGCCCCAGTAGAGCTGCATTTTTCTTCTTGCCCATTCATATGGGGTAACGCCGTAAATCGGTACGCTCGGACGAAGGTTGGAAATCAGTCTTGCAGTCTGACCGGACATCGTCGGAGTCACAATGCAGGCTGCTTTGATGTGTTCTACCATAGAAACGGCTGCACTTCCGACTGCTGCGGAAACATTTAGCTTTCCTTCCAGCGCTTTTCCATCGCGGTAGTCTTCGAATTTCAGATAACGCTCCGTCTGCTCGGCAATCTCTCCCATCATGGTAACTGCCTCGATCGGATATTTTCCGGCTGCTGTTTCGCCGGAGAGCATGATCGCATCCGTTCCATCATAAATTGCATTCGCAACATCGGCTACCTCTGCACGGGTCGGACGCGGGTTCCGGATCATGGAATCCAGCATCTGGGTTGCTGTGATAACCGGTTTGTATTTATGATTGCATTTTTCAATGATGATTTTCTGTACATGCGGTACTTGGCACGCCGGAATCTCTACACCAAGATCTCCCCTTGCAACCATCACACCATCTGCCGCATCGATGATGCTGTCGATGTTCTGCACACCCTCCGCATTTTCGATCTTGGCAATGATATCAATATGCTCTCCTCCGTTTGCCACAAGGAACTCACGGATTTCGTTAATTGCCTCTGCATTCCGGATAAAGGAAGCTGCAACAAAATCAATATCCTGTTCAATACCAAAAGAAGATCTCCTTTGTCTTTCTCCGTGAGGTTCGGAAGATTGATCGAAACGTTTGGTACATTCACGCCCTTTTTTTCTCCGAGCTCGCCGCCGTTTACTACGGTACAGACAATTTCCGGTGCATTTACTTTTTCTACGCGCAGACCGATCAGACCATCATCGATCAAAATCGTATCTCCCTCTTTGATATCTTCCGTAAGGCCGGTGTAGCTGACAGAACAGTGATTTTCATCTCCGGTCTCCTGAACGGTTGTCAGGGTAAAAGTCTGTCCGGTTACCAGATTCACTTTTTTTCCATCTTTTAAAACGCCGGTACGAATTTCCGGTCCTTTGGTGTCCAGAAGGATTGCCACAGGAGTTTTCAGCTCTTTTCGAAGCTCTTTCAGCATATCCATACGCATTTTCTGCTCATCGTGGTCTCCATGAGAAAAATTAAAACGAGCAACATCCATTCCGGTTTCAATCAGTTTTTTCATCAGGTCACGGGAGTTGGTATTTGGTCCCATGGTGCAGACAATTTTCGTTCTTCTCATACTTTCTCTCCTTCTTTATTTTACATGTTCATGCGTAAACAGGTGATCCTGGCAGTATTCATAGTTTCCGTTGCATCGGGAACAGAAACGGAACTCCAGATTCGGATCATCTTTTTCGGTCCGGCCACAGATCGCACATTTGTGTTTTGTGATCCCGTTCGGATTGCGGTATTCGGCTTCGCCTCTTGAAACGGCCTTTTTAAATTCCTTCCGGCGTCTGTTCTGCTGGAAAGAGCCGCGTTTTCCTTTTCTTGTCATCAGGAAGAACACAAGGACGTTTGCAAGGGAACAAAGAATAACAACACATCCTGCCCAGTTTCCGCTCATGATGCTGGTAATCATGCTGTAGGCGAGAAGCGCTACGTCAAGGTATGCCAGCCATTTGATTTTGATCGGAATAATGAAATACAGCAGTACCTGCATATCCGGGAAGCTGATCGCAAAGCCAAGGAAAATCGAGAGGCTGATGTAGTAAGTGCTGAATGCCGTTCCCATCAGCGACGGATATCCGTTGACTGCATATAAGATTCCATACAGCAGGAAGGAACCGATAATGGTCATCAGAATGCCGGAAAAGATGTAAACATTATACTTGAAATCTCCCCAGGCTCTCTCAAGGCTTGTTCCGATTGAGTAATAGAAAAACAGCATGATGATCGTAAAGATATCAAGGCTGCTCGGCGGAATCAGAATCCAGCTCACCAGACGCCAGATCTGTCCGTGCAGAATATAATATGGTTCCAGCGTCAGATACTGTCTCATGATGGGAGCCGCAAGCGCAATGATATATCCCGCAATGTACGTTACGATAATGTACATCGTCAGATGGCTTAACGCGTATCTCCCATATTTTCGCTCCATTTTGTCTAAAAAATTCATGCACACTCTTCCTTTTTGTTTGTTTTATTTTACCGGCTTTCACTGCCCGAAAATACATTCTCATTATACGTGCTGCCTTTTCGTTTGTCAAACGGTATAACGGTGAATTTCGTCTCCGAAAAAGAGCTTTACGAATGTTTTACTTTCCGGTATAATTTATTAGAAATCTTTTCCAGTTATTTTATAAATATACGAAAAAATTCAGGAGGACTTTATATATGGCAGGATCATCATTTGGTACCATCTTCAGACTGACCACCTGGGGAGAGTCTCATGGAAAAGGCGTGGGCGTTGTTGTGGACGGAGTGCCGGCCGGCCTTTCGCTTTCCGAGGAGGATATTCAGGTTTACCTCGACCGCAGGAAGCCGGGACAGAACCGCTTTACCACAAAACGGAAAGAATCCGATACCGTTCAGATTTTATCCGGCACTTTCGAAGGAAAAACGACCGGTACCCCGATTTCCATGGTGGTATGGAATGAGGATCAGCATTCCAAAGATTACAGCGACATTGCTTCCTATTACAGACCGGGCCACGCCGACTATACGTTTGATGCAAAATACGGTTTCCGCGACTACCGCGGCGGCGGACGCTCCTCAGGACGCGAGACGATCGCACGCGTGGCTGCAGGTGCCATTGCCTTAAAAATGCTCTCTGAGCTTGGCATCACCGTTTCCGCCTACACCCGCTCCATCGGTGACGTGGAAATCCAGTCTTTTGATGCCGCTGAAATCGCGAATAACGCCCTGAATATGCCGGATGCAGAGGCTGCCGAAAAGGCTTCCGAGCTTTTAACAAAAGCCATGGCGGAAAAAAATTCCGTCGGCGGTGTGGTCGAATGTGTCGTTCACCATATGCCGGCCGGTGTCGGCGATCCGGTGTTTGAAAAGCTCGATGCCAACCTTGCAAAAGCACTCGTCTCCATCGGCGCCGTAAAAGGCGTGGAAATCGGAGACGGTTTCTCGGTCTGCACAGCTACCGGGCTTACCAATAACGATGCCTTCCATGTAAATGCGGACGGCTCCATTGTCAAGCTGACCAACCACGCCGGCGGTATTTTAGGCGGTATCAGCGACGGAAGCGATATCGTTGTCCGGGCTGGTTTCAAACCGACCCCGTCCGTTGCTGCTTCCCAGCAGACCATCAACAAAGACGGCGAAAATATTGCCATCGAAATCAAAGGCCGCCACGACCCGATCATCGTTGCACGCGCCGTTGTTGTCGTGGAATGCATGACCGCTCTTGTCCTGGCGGACGCACTGCTCGTCGGCATGAGCGCCAAACTGGACAATGTAAAGAAAGTCTGGGCTCTGGACGAGAAATAAAGGCCGGACTGCTTCTTTCTGGCTTCAACACAAAAAATGCCTGCGGGATACAGTTCTTCCTGCAGGCATTTTTGCGTTATTTTTTAGTGAACGCCTTTTTTCGTAATCAGAATACAGTTCGGCGTCTCCACTTTCATCGGGCGGCCTTTCTGAACCAGCACGTTTTTCTCATAATCAACGGTAAATGTTGTGATCGTGTTGGACTCATGGTTTGCCACTGCGATATGTTTTCCGTCCGGGAACATTGCAATATCCTTTGGATATTCGCCGCTGATCGGAAGTGCAAACTTCTTCTCCATGCAGCCGGTCTCCGGGTCGATATGGAACATTGCTACGGTATTGTCTCCGGCTGTAGAAGTAAACAGGTAGTGGTGATCCGGGGAAAGGCACATGCCGGATGCAGCGTCGTGCGCCTGGTCCACGTTCGCGGATGTGGTGCTGATCGACTGCAGTTTTTCAAATTCCGGTCCGTTTCCCGTATCACGGTAGCTGAATACATCGACTTTGTTCATCAGCTCGTAAATGACATACGCGTATTTTCCGGATTCACTGAAAACGATCTCTCTCGGACCGGATTCACGCTCACAGCGCAGGATATCCACCAGTTTCAGGCGGTCACGCTGTGTGTTCAGCTTGTACATTTTGATCTGGTCAATGCCGTTGTCGACTGCGCAGACATATTTGTTGTCCGGTGTAGGAACGACACAGCTGACATGCGGGCGGAAGTTACGCTCTGCCACACTGCCAAGCCCTTGTGGAACACGCCGTCCATCAGACTTCCGAGGCGGCCGTCCTTATGGGTATGTACAACGGTTACTTTTCCGTCATGATAGCCTGCCACGAACAGGTATCTTCCGGTTTTGTCCACCGACAGATAGCAGCCGCGCATGCCGTCGATGTCTACTTTGTTGATCGGGGTCAGGTCTCCGTCATCCTCCACTGCAAACACTGCAACGCCTTCATCTGCAATCGAATACAGGTATTTGCCGTTTAAGGAACGGGCAATGTGGGAAGAGTTGTTGACCGGTATGACTTTTCGCTCTGTCAGAGTGCCTTCTTCTACATTTACATCATATAAATGAATACCAATGCTGCTTCCATGGGTATAAGTGCCTACATAGGCTACGTACTCATCCTTCATGTTGTTTTCATCCTTTCTGCCTTCTCGCACATCGTGTGAATTTTCTAAAAATATTTTAACACAATTTCCGCGCCACGACAACGAGGAAAACGGATTTTTGATATGTAAACGGTAACACTTTATTTTTAGACACAGGATATTCTCCTGCAGAGAATTTTTTAGATATTTCTATTGTTTTTGGATTGTAAGAGTTGAGGTTTCCGCTGCATACCATTTCCATTTTCTACGCTCTCGTCAGACTGATTTCCTGACTCATCATTCCCTGCAGTTTCTTGATTGCGCGGCTGTACTGGCACTGCAGCGCCTGCTCGCTTTTCTTGCAGAATCCGCTGAGCTCTTTGTAGCTGAATCCATATGCTCTCCCCCAGAAAATGCGCTGATCCATCGGATTCAGGTTCTGGATGCAGTTCTGCATCACCATTCGTTCCTCAATCTCGGCTGTCGCGGCCGCCTCCCCTTCATTTCTGTTCTCTTTCTGATACTGTGTATAGGAAACTTCATTCTGATAATAATGTTTTCTGCGCTGATTCTTGATCTTGTTTTTTGCCACACAGAACAGCCATTTCGTCATCTCTTCTCCTTCGAGATCGGCAACGGTTTCAAATTTTACCACCAATACCTCCCATACATCGTTCAGCACATCCTTCGCCGTCTCCCGGTCATTGTTCAACTGACCGCAGATATAACGGAACAGCACATGACTGTTTTCCTCGAATATGATCTGAAAAAATCGTTCCTTCTCTTGTCTCATACACTTCTTTCTCCCTCCTGTTATTTCGCTGTCCTTCTCTTCCGGGCCCGTCATATATGTAATGTGTTGAGACTATCGAAATCTTTCGTTTTTTCAGAATATTTCTACTATTTGACCTTATTACTTTTGTTAATAAAGCAAAATATTGCGTTATAACTGCACCGCGGCGCATAATCAAATTTTTTCTTTCGAAATCAGAAATTACTGTTTCTGACAAAAAATTCCCGCAGAAAGGAGCTTTCTTCCTCTCTGCGGGAATCTTCTATTTTGGTTTTATTTTATTTAAAGTAAGCAACACCGGACTCAAAGATCTTCAGATCCTGCTCTCCGTAGATGTTGACTGCTACGCCGTTGTCGCGGCGCTCTGCGTGTGCCATCTTACCAAAGACACGGCCGTCCGGCTGGTGATACCCTCGATTCCGCAGTAGGAACCGTTGACATTCCAGTACTCGTCGTTGGTCAGGTTTCCGTTGACATCGCAGTAGCGGGTTGCAATCTGGCCGTTTGCCATCAGCTTGTCGATCCACTCTTTCGATGCTACGAAACGTCCCTCTCCGTGGGATGCCGGGTTGGTGTAAACACCGCCAAGCTCGGCGCCTGCCAGCCATGGGGATTTGTTGGTCACAACCTTCGTGTAAACCATCTTGGAAATATGGCGTCCGATAGTGTTGAAGGTCAGAGTCGGGGAATCCTCCGTCTGTCCGAGAATCTCACCGTACGGAACGAGTCCCAGTTTGATCAGTGCCTGGAATCCGTTGCAGATACCAAGGGCAAGTCCGTCTCTCTCATTCAGCAGTTTGGTAACAGCTTCTTTGATCTTCGCATTCTGGAATGCGGTTGCAAAGAATTTTGCTGATCCATCCGGCTCATCACCTGCGGAGAATCCGCCAGGGAACATGATGATCTGCGCCTGTTGATGACTTTTTCAAAGGCATCGACAGAACCGCGGATGTCTTCTGCGGAAAGATTGCTGAATACCTGAGTGATAACTTTTGCACCGGCACGCTCGAAAGCTCTGGTGCTGTCATACTCACAGTTCGTTCCCGGGAAGACCGGAATGAATACGGTCGGCTGTGCCAGCTTGTGGGAGCATACGTGGATGCTCTTTGCCTGATAGCAGCTGTCTGCAACAATTCCGTTTTCGTCTGCTGCTGCCACATTCAGGGCATCTACCTCCGGAAGCTCTGCACCGGATACGGTCTTGAATACTTTTTCCAGCGGTTTGTTCCATGCGGAAACGGCCTCGCGGATGGTGATTTCGGTGTCTTTATAGGAAAGAACCGGTTTGTCTGTCACTTCACCGATGACGGTGTAGGTGCTTGCCAGCTCTCCGACTTTTTCAGCCGGAACTTCGCAGATCAGATCTGCAATATATGGAGTAAAGAGATCTCTCTCGTCTACATTGTGCTCGATGGTTACGCCGAGAGCATTACCGAATGCCATCTTGGATACGGCTGCTGCGATACCCTGACGGTCTACGACATAAGCGGCTTTCACACGGCCGTTCTGCATATCCTCATGCAGTTTTCTGTAGGTTTCCATGACGCCTTCGTACTCTGGAAGCAGATGTGCGTCGACTGGAAGGTGGATCCACACGAGTTTGTCTCCTGTGTTTTTTCAGCTCCGGAGATACTACATCTTTTAATTTTGCAACGTCAACCGCGAAGGATACGAGTGTCGGCGGTACATCGATATGGTTGAAGGTACCGGACATACTGTCTTTTCCTCCGATAGACGGCAGGCCGTAGCCCATCTGTGCGTCGTATGCACCAAGAAGTGCTGCGAACGGCTGGCTCCAGCGGTGCGGATCCTCAGTCATTCTGCGGAAATATTCCTGGAAGGTGAAGCGGACTTTGCTGTAATCGCCGCCGACTGCACGATGCGGGACAGGGACTCGGTTACGGCATAGACTGCTCCGTGATACGGGCTCCAGCTCGATACGTATGGATCAAAGCCGTAGCTCATCATGGTAACGGTGTTGGTTTTTCCATCCGGAACCGGCACTTTTGCAACCATGGCCTGAGTTTCAGTCAGCTGATATTTTCCACCGTACGGCATCAGCACGCTGGCTGCTCCGATGGAGGAGTCAAACATCTCGACAAGACCTTTCTGGAGCATGCGTTGAGGTCTGACAGGGTGGACAGCCATTTTTCTTTCACGTCGGCAATGTCACCGCTTCTTTTTAACGGGGTGTCCTCTGCTTTTGGAATCTCTACGAAGACATCATTCTCCTGATGTGCTCCGTTGGTATCCAGGAATGCACGGGAAATATTGACGATCTCTTTTCCTCTCCAGGAGAGTACCAGACGCGGGTCCTCGGTTACGACTGCAACTTCGGTTGCCTCCAGGTTCTCTTCTGCGGCATATTTCAGGAACTGCTCACGGTCTTTCGGGTCGATGACAACGGCCATACGCTCCTGGGACTCGGAGATGGCGATCTCGGTTCCGTCGAGGCCGGCATATTTTTTCGGTACTTTGTCCAGATTGATCTTAAGGCCCGGTGCCAGCTCGCCGATGGCAACGGAAACTCCGCCTGCACCGAAGTCGTTGCATTTTTTAATCAGAAGGCTGACTTCCTCGCGGCGGAACAGTCTCTGCAGTTTACGCTCAGTCGGCGCGTTTCCTTTCTGTACCTCTGCACCGCAGGTCTCGATGGATTCTGTCGTATGTACTTTGGAGGAACCGGTTGCACCGCCGCAGCCGTCTCTTCCAGTACGGCCGCCGAGCAGGATGATGATATCGCCGGATCGGAATTTTCACGGACAACGGCACGGCGCGGTGCTGCTCCAAGGACGGCTCCGATCTCCATACGTTTTGCCACGTAGTCCGGATGGTAAACTTCTTTGACATAGCCGGTTGCAAGACCGATCTGGTTTCCATAGGAGCTGTAGCCGTGTGCTGCTTCTCTTACGAGTTTTTTCTGCGGAAGTTTTCCTTCGAGTGTCTCGCTCTGCGGACGGGTCGGATCTGCGGCTCCGGTCACACGCATTGCCTGATATACATAGGTTCTGCCGGAAAGCGGGTCACGGATTGCACCGCCAAGGCAGGTTGCTGCACCACCGAACGGCTCGATCTCGGTCGGGTGGTTGTGGGTCTCGTTTTTGAAGTTGATCAGCCACTCTTCGTCTTTTCCGTCTACATCTACCGGTACGACGATGGAGCATGCGTTGATTTCATCAGACTCTTCCTGATCTGCGAGTTTTCCTTCGGATTTCAGTTTTTTCATTGCCAGAAGGGCAAGGTCCATAAGGCAGATGAATTTGTCGTCACGGCCTTTGTAGAGTACCTCACGGTCGCTTAAGTAGCGGTCGTAGCTTTTTTTCATCGGCTCGTAGTAGTCGCCTTCGCCGAAGGTCACGTTGGTAAGCTCGGTGGAGAAGGTGGTATGGCGGCAGTGATCGGACCAGTAGGTATCGAGTACGCGGATCTCGGTCATGGATGGATTTCGTTTTTCTTCGCCGCGGAAGTAGTTCTGGATATGCAGGAAGTCTTTGAAGGTCATGGCAAGGCCGAGGGAATCATACAGGGCTTTTAATTCTGCCTCCGGCATGTCGATGAATCCGTCGAAGATTTTGACGTCTGCCGGCTCTTCAAATTTTGTCACGAGGGTTTCCGGTTTTTCAAGTCCTGTCTCTCTGGAGTCTACCGGATTGATGCAGTGTGCTTTACTGCGTCAAACTGCTCATCAGTCATCTCTCCTTCGATAACATACGTAACGGCGGAGCGGATGATCGGCTGCTCGTCTTCTTTTAAGAACTGCACGCACTGTACGGCAGAATCGGCTCTCTGATCAAACTGTCCCGGAAGGAATTCTACGGAAAATACTCTCGCACCTTCTGCACGCGGGAAATCTTCCTGATAGCAGATATCAACCGGCGGCTCTGCAAAGACTACTTTACATGCTTTCTCATATGTCTCATCACTGATATTTTCTACATCGTACCGGATCAGCTCCCGTACGTTGGTTACGGTCTGGATGTTCAGATAGTGCTTGATTTCATGCTTCAGATCTTTCGCCTTAATCGCAAATTCCGGCTTTTTCTCCACATAAACGCGTCTGACTGTACTCATTTTTATCCTCCATTTGTCTGAATCATAGTCCCCCAAAAACGGGACAATCTTTCGTTACTTACAGAATAGCATATTTATCTTTATAAATGAAATTAATATATCTTATATGTTTTATAAGTTTTGTTTCTTAATAGACGGACGCATTCCATTTTTCCTGCACTACCATCCCACTCATCACCCATTCTCTCCCGTCCTAAACCGTCAGGCCCGCGCACCTTCTGGTGCGCGGGCCGTCCGTTTCCGTTTTTACATTCTATATTTCGCTTTTTTCTCCCGTGTCCGCAGTGCATTCCCCGCCTTTGCCGGCCGGTACAGCAGCATACAGGTTCCCGCATTCATAACAAGCGCACAGCACACATCCGATACGGAGTGCTGTTTTAAAAACATGGTCGAAAACACAATCAGCACCGTCAGGCCCAGGCAGACGTTTCGGAATACCGGGCGGTTTTTGAGCTGCTCGCTGTGTTCTACGGCAACAGCTACGGCTACGGAATTATATACGTGAATACTTGGGAATACGTTGGTCGGTGTGTCTGTCAGGTAAAGGCCTCTGACCAGATCCGTGAAAATGTTCTCCCGTGGGAATACCGTCGGGCGCAGGTTCTGGCCGTTCGGGTACAGATAGGAGATCACGAGGAACGCCGTCATTCCGATTCCCAGGTTGATAATCAGCTGATAATATTCTCTGCGGTTCTTGTTGCAGAAGCCGAAATAAAGGACAGACCATGCAATATATCCAAACCACATAAAATAAGGAATCACAAAAAACTCACAGAACGGAATCATATCATCAAACGGAGTATGAATCAGATGATAACCTTTCGTAATGTGCGTTTCCAGATATTGAAAACATTTCAGATAGAAAATACCATAAACCACTACCGGAAGAAAATGCTTATATTTTTTTATTGTCTTCATAGTTTCCCTCCACTTTTCTGACGAGGTTTTTCTCTTCAACCTGCTGAAATTATAGCACACCGAAAACCGAAGTCAATAAGCTTTATTATTTTTTAAGAAACAATTCATCGGTTTCTAACCTGTTCTTTTCTTTTTTTACAATAACCTTCTGCGCCTGCATTTTTCCGCTGCGGTGATGCCGTTTCGGTTTCTGAAAGCCGTCCTTGGGATGGAAATGTTCAAAGATCGCCGCGTCGAATTTTTTCCGTGTCCGGTTATATACATGCTCATCTTTTACCGTCCATGCAAATGCCGGTGTCCGAAACAGCATACGGTCGATCAGGAAGCCCGGGCAGTCGGCGTAGCGGTGGTCGTAGGCGATAAAATCCGGTTTCCCGATAAAATTCAGCATCAGATGACGCGCCATTATCCGCAGGATCAGATGCACCTTATCATCCTTTGAAAAACGGCCGGAAAGCTGGCCGCGCAGCGTCTGCGGCATGTGGCGGCGGCACCAGCGGAGGGCCAGGCTGTTGAAGGATTCCATGCAGAACATACCGGTGTACCCCTCCATCTCCTTCTGAAATCCCGCACAGACCGCCGTGGAAAGTCCCGGCATCTTGATTTCGATTAAAAGCGGCACGCGGCCGTCTACCGTCTGCAGTACCTCACGAAGCAGCGGAATCTTTTCCGTGCTGTCGCCCAGATGGAACTGCTGGAGTTCCTCATACGTATAATCGCTGATTTTTCCCTCGTTTCCACACATCCGCTTCATCGTGTCATCGTGGAACACCACAATCCGTCCATCCTTTGTTATCTGAATATCCAGCTCGATGGCATATCCCTGCTCCGCCGCGCGGGCAAAAGCCGGAAGAGAATTCTCCGGAACTCCCTCCGCCGCGTTCCACAGACCGCGGTGCGCATAATTCCATTCCGCAAATTTCAGACATTCCTGCCGTCTCGATGTAGCCGGCAGAATGGAAAAGAAATAACCTGCTGCCAGGACGGCAAGCACTGCAAAAAATATGATCCAGAACATCATCTTTCCATCCCTTCTTTCACCCAGTCGCCCAAAAGGCGGAGACGCTCCGTTTCCAGTCCGATCCTTTCCTCCGTGCGGTGTCCGCCCGATTCTCCGTCCAGGTGGACCGGTTCCGCGCGGTCTGTCTGAAAGGAAAGGCTGCTGCACCGCTCCATATGTACCTCAGGAAATCCCGTGTGGCGTCCAAACAGCGCCATCGGCAGAAGATAGCTGACTTTCCATTTGGCAAGATTGGAAACCACCATCACGTCGAGCAGATCATCTGTCCCGTCCGCCTCCGGGCAGAAGCAAAAGCCGCCGCCCTCGTACGGAAAATTCATTGTCACTGCAAAAAGAACATTTTCAAACGAACGGTGTTCTCCGTTTTCCAGCGCTGCATCCAGTGTGAACGGTTCGAGATAAAAGAGCTGCCGCAGTGCAATCATCACATACGTAAGTTTTCCCAGATGCAGCCGGTTCAGCGTATTCTTGATTTTTGATGCCAGCGCCTCGTGGCAGATGCCTGCATCAAAACCGATGCCGGTGCTGACGAGAAATCTCCGCTTTTGGCTGCCAAGAAGCGCCGTTCCAATGTTGATCTCCTTTTCCTCCCCTTTCAGCACAGCTTCCAGCGCCTGCAGCGGATCGGAGGGAATTCCGGCACCGCGCGCAAAATCGTTGCCGCTTCCCGTTGGAATATAACCGAACTTTACATCCGACAGGCTGGTGATTCCATCGACCGCCTCATTCGCCGTACCGTCTCCGCCGATCGCCAGAAGGACATCATCGGGATTCCATACCCCTTTCGCGGTCAGCCGTGCTGCCGTCTCCCGTGCGCTTCCGTGATACTTTGTCGGATATACACGAAATTCCGTCCTGCGCCGCTCAAGCTCGCCCTCAATCACCGGCCACAGCTTCTCGCCGCGCCCCGACCGCGATTTTTTATTTACTATAATATGATACATTAAAGTCATACCTTCCTTTTTCTTCTGTAAAAAACCACTTCAAATCACCTGAATCATATTCTTACGCAGCGAAACAGCAAGTGTTTCACTGCTGAGTGAACAGTAACCAAATCAGCCATATTGTAGCAGTTTTCCCCGCAAACCACAACTATCTTCACAAAATCTTAACTTGTTGCCGCCGTAAAAATTCCCGCACCCCTGTCTTTTCTTTCTTGACAGACCTTTTTGTTCTGCTAAAATAAAAAGTACCGCGGTTTCGTCCGCAGAACGTCACTCATTTCTGAGGAGGTTTTTATGAATTTTTACGATATGACACGCGCAGGGAGGATGATACGATGAAGCTCTCCCCCGCATTTCTCGCTTATAAACTAAGCAGCGCTTTTTCGGTTCTTGCACCGGAAAACCTGCCGCTCTCCGGCACACTGGAACTGCCTGTTCTTTATCAGACAAGCTCCGCAGCCACTGCGCACCGGGTCTTTCTCTGCACAGAAGAACAGATCGGCTCTCTTTCCTCCCTCCCTGAAGAAAGCAGCTCCCTTTTTCTTCTCTGTACCGAAGAACTGCCGGAGGAACTTCCGGCTCCGGTTTCGATCGCCGTTAAAAGCAGCGTATCCGCTGTTTTTTCGTTCCTGCAGGAGCTTTTCTGGACGTACGATTCCTGGCAGAAGGAGCTGATGCAGGCACGGCTCGACGGAAAATCGATCCAGCATCTTTTAAATCTCTCCCTGCCTGTTTTTGCCCACCCGCTGATGGTGGTCGGCATGGATTTTTCCATCATCGCCGCAGCGTCCGAAGAACCTTCCTTTTTTCCCGAAAAGGTGTTTGGCTCCCTCGATGCAACGCGCCCGCTTCTGCTCTCCTTGACAGAAAGCAGCGAATACGCGTCCGTCCGCGATCTCGATGGATGGTTCCGCTTTCCGGATCACGTAACGGGACTTGGTTCCCTCTGCGTCAACATCACGCAGCATGGTCAGAGCGCTACGCCTGCTGCTCCTCGACACGAAAAAGGATCTTTCTGATTCCGAAGCTTTCTTCTTGAATTTCTTGCAGAAATGATCCATCACGCCTTCCTGCACAATGTGATGCAGAAAACCTCGCCGGCGCAGTCGCTTCACACCGTGCTGCTCCGTGCCCTCGACGACCGGATGGCCGACTATATTGCGGTCAGCCAGGCTCTCGATGCGCTCGGCTGGCATTCCCGCCACACCTACTGCTGCCTCTATCTGCAGCTCTCCGATATGGATCAGAAAAACCTGACGGCAAACTCGGTCTGCGCCTATCTGGAAAACATTCTGACCGGCTGCTCCGCGTTTCCGCACGGCGGCGGTATCGTTGCGTTCTTTAACCTCACGCTGTCCGATTTTTCCATGACCGATCTGATGGAACGCATGGTGCACTTTGTGGAGGACAGTTCCTTAAATGCCGGCTTTTCGCGCTGCATGAACGGCCACATGAATCTGCGCCGCCAGTATATCCAGGCAAAAATCGCCCTGCAGTTCGGTACGCGAAAATATCCCGACAAACGGATGCATCCGTTCAACGATATCTCGTTTGACTACATCCTCGATCAGGCAACAAAAAAGCTCCCAGCTACATGCTGTGCCATGAGAGACTTCTCTTTCTGCAGGAGCACGACGACAGCTCCGGCAGTGACTATATGCGGACGCTCCGCTGCTATCTGGACAACCACTGCAATGTCGTCCAGACGGCGCGTGAGCTTTTTATCCACCGCAGTACCCTGCTCTACCGCCTGGAAAAGATCAAGGAAATTTTAGAATCTGATCTTTCCAGCCCGGATGAAATTCTGTATCTGATGCTTTCGTTCCGTTTTATCGACCTCGAGAATGAAGAAGAAAACCGTTCTGGATCTTCGCAGCCAGAAAAGCACAGATAAAACCAACCGCAATTCCCGCTAGGACATCGGTCGGGAAATGCACAAACAGATACAGTCTGGAAAATGCAATCAGGCAGGCCAGAATCAGTGCGGCAGCTCCTTCTTTTTTGTGCATCACAAAATAGAGACTGCCGCCGCAAACGAGGCTGCCGAATGGCCCGATGGGAAGGAATAGTCCTTCGGAGCGGCAACCAGCAGCTTTACCTGCTCGTCAATCCAGCACGGACGCGGGCGCGCTGCCAGCGGCTTTAACACCAGATTACATAAAATCAAATCTAAAATCAGCGCGATCGCCATTCTTACACCGCATTTCCGGTATTTCGGAAGGATTAAGAAAACGGCGGTCAGCGCAATCCAGATCCATCCCGCATTTCCAAGTGAAGTGATTCCCACCATCACCCGATCGAGCACTGCATTGTGAAGATGCTGCAGTGCATATAAAATTGAAAAATCCATTCTTACCCCTCTCTGTAAAAAATGGGCATTTTTCTGCTGTACATCTGCTGATCGGCGGCCGCTCGTACAGAAATTCCGCCAGGGCCTCTCTCGAGTATCCAGGCCGGAACTGGCTGCCGTCCAGCGAAATACTGCAGTTCTGCCCTACCTTTTTCACTTTCCCGTCTCTTCCCGGACACGTCCGCACCAGTGTCCAGTTCAGATCGCTCCGTGCCAGAACCTGTCCCATCTTCTGCATATCTTTATAGACACCTGGCCAGAAAATCTGCATGAATTTCGTACTCATTCTCTGGTATTTGTCCTCGCAGTCTCCAAACGCATGAATGCAGACATGGCCTACCGTCACAAACCGCGTTTTTCCAAGCTGCTTCATGGCCGAGAGAATCATTGCGTTTCCGTCAGCCAGCGGTGTCTCCTCTTCTTTTACATGTTTCACACGCATCGGAGTCAGCACGCTGATGACTGCATCCGCTTCCAGCAGTGCCTCCAGCACGCGTTCCCGGTTCTGAAGGCTTCCCTCAATCACGGTCATATTTTTTCTCGGCCAGATCGCTTTTGCATCCGGCACGTAGGCGGTCACCTGTGCGCCGTGAAGAAGCGCCGTGTTGGTCACATACTGCCCAAGCAGTCCCCCCAGACTGAATATTGTAATTCTCATGAAATCCTCACTCTCATCTGTGTGTCTTTTGTATCCTCCGCAGATTTTTTGACACACTTTCCTAATGTTATCTCCTATTCTAACACACCGCCCGTATACGATACAATGAAATAAAACTAAAAAAAGTATAACCTTTTTCGTCCTTTCTTCATATCGTAAGTAGAACCGTATTTTCAGGAGCTTTGATCTTATGCCCTATACTATCGTAATTGATGCCGGACATGGAGGTTGTAGATAACGCAAGTGATGAAAACAACGAAAATACAAGGAGAAAGGCAACTGTTGTACCTATTAAAATAGAATATGTGTGAGAGGACAAGCCTTTCAATAATGTAGACGTTCAGAAATGAGCGTCTATTTTTATACCCAAAATGAAAGGAGCATTAGATTTTATGAAAAAGATGTTAAAACGATTGTGTACGGGCTTCTTAGCTCTTGCAACTGTCGTTACTGCTTTACCGACTACACCCGTCCATGCAGAAAGTAAGCAATACTGGACGGAAAGTGCAGAGCGTGTCGGTATCATTGAAAAAGTAATGAATGACGGTTCTATCGGTTCGACATTCAATGAGGGCTATATGAAAGTCGAGGGCGAAACTGCCTATTGTATCGACATTAACACAAACTTTAAGAACGGTTACAAGACCAGAGCTGACGCAAGCTCACGCATGAGTGCTGACCAGATTTCAGATGTGGCGTTATCCTTAGAGTATGTCAAACAGTATGGCGAAGCTCACAAGGAACTGAACTACAAACAAGTCTATCTGTTGGAACAATGTGTAGTCTGGCAGAGATTGAGCGTACATTTTGGCTGGCAATGTGATAACGTGCGAGCTTCTTATGATGAAATTCCAAAGGCAACACAGGACGAAGTTTTCTCTGGTGCAAAAGCCTTTATCAAAGAAAATAAAGGACGCTATGAATGTGGCGGTTATATCTACTCTGGCGAGGGGCAGGAATTAGGACAATTCTGGGCGAAGCTGAATGTCGGAAATGCGAAACTGCAAAAGACTTCCAGTAATACCAGCATTACCGACGGTAACGGGAATTACTCTATTGCAGGTGCAACCTATGGTGTCTTTTCTGATAAGGACTGTACGAAACAGCTTGCCACCCTTACGACTGATGAAAACGGAAATACAGATGTTGTAGAGGTAAAGGCTGGCACAGTTTATATCAAGGAGTTATCCGCACCAGCAGGATATAAGTAGATAAAACCATATATTCCTTAAAGATTGAAGCTGGAAAGACAGCGACTTTGAAAGTATCAGATACACCGAAAGTAACAGACACTTTGATTGAACTTTTCAAGATTGACATGGAAACACAGAAAGACAGTCCGCAAGGGAACGCTTCTCTAGCAGGTGCGGAATTTACATGGAAGTATTATGCTGGCTTCTACAATAAAGACAATCTCCCTGCCGAAGCTACTCGTACATGGGTTACAAAGACAATCGCTGAAACAGACAGCGACGGGACAACTCATTACATCACAAAATTAGCGGACACATACAAGGTATCTGGCGACAGCTTCTATATGCAGGACGGCAAGGCGGTTCTTCCACTTGGAACGCTAACCGTAGAAGAAACAAAAGCTCCAAACGGCTACTTGTTAGAGGGTGCATATATGCAGGCTGGCGATAAGTCCGAACAGATAAAAGGCTTATACCTTACACAGATTACCGAGGACGGCGACCTTGCCGTATTATCTGGAAGTAACCAGTTTTCCGTATCTGACAAAGTTATCCGTGGCGGTGTCAAAATTCAGAAACGAGATTTAGAAACGGGCAATACGAAGCCACAAGGAAGTGCCACATTAAAAGATACTGCCTTTGACATCATTTCCTTAAATGATAATTCTGTTTTGGTTGAGGGCAAGTTATACAAGAAAAATAAAGTGGTAAAGACAATTCGTACAGATATTGAGGGTGTCGCTTCTACTTCTTCTGACCTTTTACCTTATGGAAAATTCTGTATCGTTGAAAGTGAAGCTCCCAACGGTTACTTAACTGACGGTGCAAAACCGATTGATTTTACAATCACAGAAAATGGAAAAATCGTTGACTTAACCGACGAAGCCCATTCTATCTATAATCAGATTAAGCGTGGGGATATTGAGGGTGTAAAAATCGGTGCAGGCACACACAAGCGTCTTGCTGATGTTCCTTTTAGGATCACAAGCAAGACGACGGGGGAAAATCATGTAGTGGTAACTGATGATAACGGGCAATTCTCCACTTCTGATGAATGGGCTTCTCATAAGCACAATACCAACGCAGGAAAGACCAGCGAGGACGGTGTGTGGTTTGGAACTTTTGAACCAGACGACAGCAAAGGTGCGTTACCTTACGATACTTATATCATTGAAGAATTACGCTCTGATAGTAACAAAGGCTTTGAACTTATCCCACCTTTTGAAATCGTGGTATCAAGAAATAACCTTGTAATTGATTTAGGGACGCTGACTGATGAATACGAAAAAGTAATCTCTATCCATACCACAGCGACCAGCAAGGACGGCGAAAAGACTATCCTTGCAGGAAAAGAGGTAACAATCGTTGATACTGTCAAATTAGACGGACTTACAAAAGGCACAAAGTATCAGCTCAAAGGCTGGCAGATGTTAAAAGAAGAAAATGCCGAGCTTATCATTGACGGGAAACGTGTGGAAAACGATTATACCTTTGTCGCTGATGATGAAGGAATGAAAGTAGAAATTTCTTATACATTCAATGCGTCTGCTTTAGGTGGCAAGAACCTTGTTACCTTTGAAGAATTGTATGATTTAAGCAATCCAGAAGAACCCGTGAAAGTTGCGGAACACAAGGACATTGAGGACGACGGGCAGACTGTTTTAATCACAGAGCGTATCATCAAAATTCATACAACTGCTACTGATAAGGACGGCAACAAAGAGCTTGAAGCTGGAAAAGAGGTAACAATCATTGATACTGTAACTTTAGAGAGCTTAGAAGTCGGCACACAGTACAAACTTGTAGGCTGGCAGATGTTGAAAGAAGAAAATGCAGAGCTTCTTATCAATGGAAAACGTGTGAAAAGTGATTACACCTTTACCGCAGACAGCGAAACTATGAAAGTGGAAGTTGCCTTTACCTTTGACGCTACTTCTCTTGACGGCAAACAGCTTGTAACTTTTGAAGAATTGTACGATTTAAGCAATCCAGACGAGCCGAAGAAAGTTACCGAGCATAAGGACATTGAGGACGAGGGACAGACGATTACCTTTAAGGAAAAACCCGAAGTCCCAGCAGAACCAGAGAAACCCGAAACACCACAAACACAAGAAAAACCTAACAGACCTAGCGACAGTCCAAAACGGGCGATAACACCAACCTTTACGGACTGCTTGCATTATTATTAACTTCTGGTGCTGGACTGGCAGGTATCTTCTTCTACAAA
>ENA-OQDE01000269-OQDE01000269.1-human-gut-metagenome-genome-assembly--contig:-NODE-269-length-33977-cov-5.372260_pt1 | contig 33977 bp, 41 predicted proteins | sample MGYA00242768_ERZ504595 | MGnify/ENA primary metagenome ERZ504595 (study PRJEB26092, sample SAMD00036307) | human gut metagenome | host: Homo sapiens | study: EMG produced TPA metagenomics assembly of... | reverse complement strand
TTCTTTTTCTTTTTATATGTGATAAAATAGTTTATTATGAAGGAAATCAGGGAGGATTTATATGAAACACTGGCACGAAGAAATGCCTTTTACAGCAGATAATTCACTGGCAGAACTGATATTTACAGAGAATTCTCTTTTTTTTGATATAGAAACAACCGGATTTCAGCTGCACGCACATCACTCTATCTGATCGGATGCGCTGCGCGGAAAGAAAATCTGCTTATTGTCGATCAGTTTTTTGCAGAAACTCCGGCAGATGAATCGGATGTACTGCATGCATTTTTGGATTATCTGCAAATTTTGATACGATCATCACGTTTAACGGAATCGGTTTTGATATTCCGTACCTGACAAACAAATGTCAGAAGTACAAAATACCAGAACCATTTTCCGCTTATGAATATGTTGACATCTATAAAATGATCTCAGGCTTTCGTTTTCTTTTTGCCCTTCCAAATTTAAAGCAGAAAACGGTAGAGCAATTCATTGGTTTAGAACGCGAGGACGCATATAACGGTGGTGAACTGATAGATGTATACAAGGCATGTCAGAAAAATCCAGATAAAAACTTATCTCTCTTTTAAAGCAGCACAATTATGAGGATGTTATCGATATGCCAAAGCTTCTCTCCGTACTGTCCTATGTAAAGCTGTTTGAGGGCGCATTTAATGTGACATCCATCTGTGCCAATGAATCTGTCTCCTATGACGGCAAACCCTGCAGGGAGATTCTCTTTTCCATGCAAAACATTTTTCCGGTTCCTAAACGTGTTTCCTGTCATTATGAGGATTTCCATCTGGTTGTCGATACAGACCAGACAACACTCTGTGTCCGTTTATATACAGGGGAACTCAAATATTTTCTTTCTGATTATAAAAATTACTGGTATCTGCCTGAGGAAGATCTCGCCATTCCCTCAAGCCTTGCTGCCTCGATTCCAAAAGAACGAAGAAAAAAAGCTACCGCAGGAACCTGCTATAAAAAAAGAATGCCATTTTTGTTCCCCAGTATCAGGAAATACAAAAACCGGCATTCCGTCTTATGTTTAAAGATAAAAAAGTTATTTTGAACTGTCAGAAGATTTTGTTGCTTCCAGTGAAATGCAGAAAGAATATTGTATACATGTACTGCAGTTTATCTGGAAGAAAAAATTGTGAACTGATACAAAAAACAGCCTATCATTTCCTGATAAGCTGTTTTTAATTATGTACTGTTACTTTTTCTCAAAGAAGAAGGATGTATGTCTGTCAAATCCAAGTTCTCTGTAATTCATGATCTGTTCTGTACTTCCAATGAAAAGTACACCACCCGGCTGAAGCGCTTTATGGAACTTCTGATAGATCACATCTTTTGCTTCTTCCGTGAAATAAATAACCACATTACGGCAGACGATCAGATTGCAGCCACTCGGATAGGGATCTTTTAACAGGTCATGCTTTTTAAATTCCACCCTTTTTTTGATCTCATCTGAAATCTGATAGGAAGAACCAACTTTTGTAAAATACTTCTTTTTCAGATCATCCGGCACAGAGGCAATACTCTTTTCATTGTACAGTCCCATTCTCGCCGTATCAAGCACCTGATTGTCGATATCCGTTGCAATGATCTTAATATTTGCAAGCGGAACCTGTCTTGAAAGTGCCATGACAAGGGAATACGGTTCATCTCCTGTTGAACATGCCGCACTCCAGATTTTCAGGTTCTTGCCAAACTTTTTGATCAGTTCCGGGAATACCTGTCCCTCTAATATCTTCCACTGATCCGGATTACGATAGAATTCAGAAACATTGATTGTCAGGAAATTGATGAACTGATCAAATTTTTCTTTATCTTTCTTAATCAGTGCTACATAGTCATTGTACGTCTTAACGTTGTTCTTCGTGATCAGCGTATTGATCCGGCGGCGCATCTGTTTTTCCTTGTAAGAATTCAGATCAATTCCGGCAAGCTGCAAAATGTCCTTTTTAAATTTTTCATAATTATCGGTTTCCAGCATAATCTACTTTCCTCCTGTTTCCTTTTGCACAAAAGTTCTGTAAAACCAGATTTACTTTCATGCCATATCAAAATAGGCTTTGCACATTCCGTGAAAGCCTATTTTTATCCATATTACTGTATACGGAATTTAGTTCTCTTCTGCTGCAACTGCATCGATATCGACATCTGCAACATCAGCATCTTCTGACTCATTTGTCTCCGGAGCAAGTAATGCTTTGATGGAAAGACTGATCTTCTTCTCGTCCTCGTTGAAATCAACGATCTTAGCTTCGATCTCCTGACCTACTTTTAATACATCAGATGGTTTCTCAATATGCTCTTTTGCAATCTGGGAAACATGCAGTAATGCGTCAACACCCGGAGCAAGCTCTACGAATGCACCGAAATCTGTCATTCTTGCCACTTTTCCTTTTACAACGTTTCCAACCGCATATTTCTCTGCAGCACCATTCCATGGATTCTCTGCCGGGAATTTCATGCTGAGTGCAATTTTTGTATCGTTGATATCTTTGATGAATACACGCACATGATCACCAACATTAAATACTTTTTTCGGACTCTCTACTCTGCCCCATGACATCTCAGAGATGTGAAGCAGTCCGTCAGCTCCGCCAAGGTCAATGAATGCACCGAAGTCTGTTACATTTTTAACAGTTCCTTCCATAACATCACCAACTTTGATCTTTGCAAACAGCTCTTTCTGCTGCTCTAATTTCTTAGCAACTAAAAGCTGTTTTCTGTCGCCGATGATTCTTCTGCGTTTTGGATTGAACTCGCTGATCACGAACTCGATATCCTGATCTTTGTACTTGGATAAATCTTTCTCATAGCTATCAGATACAAGGCTTGCCGGGATAAATACTCTTGTTTCATCCACGATCACGCAGAGACCGCCGTCTAATACCTGTGCTACTTTTGCTGTTAATACTTCTTTGTTTTCAAATGCCTCTTCTAATCTCTTGCTGCCTTTTTCTGCTGCGAGACGTTTGTATGTGAGTAATACCTGTCCCTCACCGTCATTTACCTTAAGAACCTTTGCTTCCATGGTGTCGCCGACAGATACCAGTGTTGTTAAATCAACGTTAGCTTCGTTCGTATATTCATTACGAGTAATGATTCCGTCTGATTTGTAGCCGATATTCAATACGATCTCATCAGGTTTTACATCGATAACGGTACCTTCAACTACCTCTCCATTTCTTATTGTTTTAAATGATTCCTCCAGCATTTGTTCAAAGCTCATTTCTGACATTCTTTTGAACCTCCTCAATAATTTTGTTTGGGGTAGAAGCCCCTGCGGTAATACCTACGCTATCGATGGACTCAAAACATGTGATATCCAAATCTTTTACAGTTTGTATATAGTAAGTATTGTTGCATTCGTTTTTACATATTTCAAACAACTTCTGCGTATTGGAACTATTTCTGCCCCCTATGACAATCATGGCGTCCACATCACGGGCAATCTTTGCTGCCTCAGTCTGTCTTTCCTCGGTGGCATTGCAGATTGTATTTAAAACAATTATATCATAACCTTTTTTATTTATAATTTCAACTAATTCTTGAAATTTATTGTAATTAAATGTCGTTTGTGCTACAATACATACCTTTTTCCCAGATTCTGCCTGATATTTTTCTGCCTCTTCCGGGGTTGCGATCACAGCCGTATGCGGATCAAGCGACCAGCTTTTGATTCCTTTTACTTCCGGATGCTTTTCATTCCCGATAATTACGATCTGCGCCCCTTCGGCACTGTGTTTTTCCACAAGGCGGTGTATCTTTAACACAAACGGGCAGGTTGCGTCCACCAATGTATAGCCAAGTTCTTTTATTTTTTCAGATATGCCCTTTTCCACTCCGTGTGCACGATGATGACCGTTCCGCCATGCGCCGCCCTCTCTTCGAGTTCTTCTACGCTCTCTAAAACAGTCACTCCTTTTTCTTCCAGATCACGCACCACCTCTTCATTGTGGATGATCGGACCGAATGTATAGATTGGCTGTCTCTCTGCGGCACTCATTTCCAGCTGCTCATACACGGTATCGACCGCGCGCTTTACGCCAAAGCAGAAACCTGCACTTTTTGCCAATGTTATCTTCATATTTTATGTTTCCTTATCTTGCCTCTGAATAAACCTGATAAATGGCATCTACCACTCATCAATATTCATTTCCGAACTGTCAACCAAAACAGCATCCTCTGCCTGACGAAGCGGTGATGTTTCACGATGCATGTCACGGTAATCACGGTCAATAATATCTTTTTCGATCTCTGCAAGATCACAGCTTACTCCTTTTTCCGTCAGCTCATCGTATCTTCTCTTTGCCCGTGTCGCAGAACTTGCTGTCAGATAGATTTTGACCTGTGCGTCCGGAAGAACACACGTTCCAATATCTCTTCCATCCATGATGACATCTGCAGACTTTGCAAGCTGACGCTGGAGTTCCACTAGCTTTTTGCGGACCACCGGATAGACGCTTGTGGAAGATGCCATATTTCCAACTTCCTCATTGCGGATCACACCATTTACATTCTCTCCATTTAAAAGTACCTGCTGTTCTCCGTTTTCATAAGTGATCGTGACATCCACGTCCGGGCATGCTGCCGCGATCGCATTTTCATCTTTTGCATCAATGTTATGCTGTAAAAAATAATAGGCCATCGCACGGTACATTGCTCCCGTGTCCACATAGATAAATCCAAGTTTTTTCGCCAGCCGCTTTGCGATCGTGCTCTTTCCTGCTCCTGCCGGTCCGTCAATTGCAATATTCATACTCATGTTTTATTCTCCTTTTACATTTTGCTGTGTTTTTTATTTCCTATTCTTTTGTCCATAACAATCCATAGATTTATAACGCTTTATCATCTGTTATCTTTCATCCGGCTGCGCCGCTGAGATTCCCGCAAGATAACCGGTGGACCATGCAATCTGTAAATTATAACCACCAGTCATCGCATCCAGGTCTAACACCTCTCCGCAAAAATATAAATGCGGCACCAGTTTTGATTCCATCGTAGACGGATTGACTTCTTTTACTTTCACGCCGCCCTTCGTGATGATCGCTTCGTTAAAATCACGGAGTCCACACAGTGTGACCGGGAATGCTTGATCAGTCCGATAAAATGTCTGCGTTCCTCTTTGGTGATCTCATTGACCTTTTTCTCCGGATCGATTCCGCTAAGATCCAGCATGACCGGAATCATTTTAGCCGGGAAAAGCCCACCAATGGAGTTTTTGAACTGCTTGTTCTTCGCCTCATCAAACTCTCTTAACAGACGGTGATCTAACTGTTCTTCCGTAAGTGCCGGCTTTAAATCTATAAACATAGAAAGTTCTCCGGCCGTAAGAGACGGTTTGATAGCTGCACTCGCCGATAAAAGCAGCGGCCCGCTGACACCAAAGTGTGTAAACAGCATCTCGCCAAACTCCTGATACAGCAGTTTTTTTCATTTAAAATGCGTACTTCCACATTTTTTAATGAAAGTCCCTGCATCTGTCGGACATAGTCTTCTTTTGCGAGAAACGGTACCAGTGAAGGCCGGATGTCCGTGACGGTATGTCCTGCTTCTTTTGCAAAACGGTAACCATCCCCTGTAGAGCCGGTCGTCTGATAGGAAAATCCGCCTGTCGCAATGATTACTGCATCTGCCGGCATTGTGTTCCATCTGTCAGCTTTACGCCTGTGACAATGTTTTCCGGTGCATCTTCTCCGGATGATTCCATAAGCAGACTTTGTACCTGTGTATGCAGCATTACTTTTACTTTTTTCTCTTTCAGCACTTTCTGCAATGTTGCGATCACATCCGAGGAATGATCCGAAACAGGAAATACCCGGTTGCCACGCTCTGTTTTTGTCCTCAGTCCGTTTCTCTCAAAAAAATCAGTGACTCTTTGATTGTCATACGAATAAAAGGCGCTATATAAGAACTTTGCATTGGTCATAACATTTGCAAAGAGATTATCCATATCTCCCGCATTGGTAATATTGCATCGTCCCTTTCCGGTAATGAAAAGTTTTTTTCCAAGTTTTTCATTCTTTTCAAGCAGAATAACCTGACTGCCGGTTTCCGCTGCGGCGATCGCAGCAAACATTCCAGCCGGTCCCCCGCCTATTACAATGATTTTATTCATGAAAATCGCTGTCTCCTATTTTTGCATAACGCATTTTTATGGAATCGTCAATCGCATTGATCTCATCATTTTCATAGACCTGATACTCATCCCAGATTCCTTCTAACATTTCTAATGTCTTCGCAACATCTCTCTGTTTTTTCATACAGAGTGCCACGATCAGGGCATTGATCACGCTGAGTGGTGCAACCAGTGAATCAACAATAGACGCCATATCACTGTCTGCGATCAGATTACAGGACGAATACAAATTCATCGGTGAATGCACACTGTCTGTTAATGTAATCACTTTTGCACTGCGGTTGTTGGCAAACTCCATAGCCTTTAATGTACGCATGGAATATCTCGGAAAACTGATTCCGATAATTACATCTTCCTTACCAATACGAACCATTTGTTCAAAAATTTCACTGGAACTGCTCGTCTGTATCAGACGTACATTTTCAAACATCAGTGTAAAATAAAATGCCATAAACGACGCAAGCGGCGCACAGCTTCTGATTCCAATAATATAAATATGTTTCGCATTCAAAATGGTATCTACTGCCATCTCAAATGCCGCCTGATCTATTTTTTCCAATGTGCTGTTGATTTTTTCCGCATCTGACTTTAAAACAGATTCTAAAATTTTTGACTGGCTGATCCTGCCATAAGTAACTTCCATACGCTGAATGGAGTTTAATTTGTTGCGTACCAGTTCTTCTAAGGCACTCTGAAATTCAGGATATCCCCGGTATCCAAGATGCATGGCAAAGCGCACAACCGTGGATTCGCTGACTCCGACCACCTCACCTAATTGCCGCCGTCAAAAATACTGCCTTATCATAGTTATCTGTGATATAGGTGGCAAGCAGTTTCTGTCCCTTGCTCAATTTACTGTATGACTCGTTGATCCGATTACTCAAATCATTCTTACTGCCCATAACCCCTCGTTCCTGTCATTTTATGACACCGTCTGCAATTTATGATGTGCCTTTGCACACCAACATTTCTATTATATCAAAACTTTTCCTTTTTGTCAGCTTTGAATCATTTTCATTCTGTAAAATTCACCTTTTCGTGCCATCAGCTCCTCAAACGTACCATATTCCACACAATGTCCGTCCGCAAGAACGGCAATCTTATCTGCATCACGAATTGTTGACAGCCGGTGTGCCACAATAAATGTCGTCCTCCCCTTCGTCAGATTTTCCAAAGCTTCCTGTATCAGTTTTTCAGAAATACTGTCTAAAGCCGACGTAGCCTCATCGAGCACGATCACCTCCGGATCACGGATCAGTGCTCGCGCAATCGCAATGCGCTGTCTTTGTCCACCGGAAAGTTTTCCTCCATGTTCTCCTACCATGGTATCAACCCCATTTGGAAGGCTCTCCATCAGATCCGTAAGATTTGCCGCCTTTATGACACGTTCTAATTCTTCGTCCGAAACATGTTCGTTTCCGTAAGTAATGTTTTCACGTATAGTCCCTGAAAATAATATGGATGTCTGTGGTACAACGGCAAGATGTTTTCTGTATGTACGCAGATCTATTTTCCTCATATCATTACCATCTAAAAGGACCTTCCCTCCGTCCGCCAAATGAAAGCCGATCACAAGATTTAACACAGTCGATTTTCCTGCACCTGACTCCCCGACTAATGCGATCGTCTCCCCCTGTTTTACATGCAGGTTCAGGTGATTTAACACCGGTTTGTCACTGTTTTTATAATGAAAGGAAACATCTTCAAAATCAAATATGCCAGTTACGTCCTCTAACTGCTTTTTCCCCTCATTCTGCTCCACATCCTCTGAGAGGAGCACCTCACCAATGGAATTGACAGATTCAATGCCTTTCGCGATTGTCGGAAGCAATGTAACGATTGCAGACACCTGATTGACCACCGTTGCAAAATAACTCTGGTAAAGTGTGATATCTCCCGCCATAATGCGTCCACGCAACGCAAGATAGCCGGTAAATGCCAGACAGACGACCTGAAACACCTGGAATACCGCCCATCCGACTGAACCAAATAATGCCTGTACCAGATCCAGTTTATATCCCTTTTCCGCCACTGTAAAAAGCTGTCCGCTCATCTTATGTACTTCTTCGTCCTCCAATGCGTGTGCCCTTGTCACCGGGACAAGTTCCACCATTTCCATCACACGCGCAGATGTTTCTTCCATTTCTTTTCGAAATTCCGTATTTCTTTTTTTCATGACCGAGCGGAACGAAACCATCGTGATTGCCGCAACCGGAGTTGTCAACAGAAAAAATACAAAAACGATCTTACTTTTTGATGCTGTGACCACCAGCGCAACCCCGATATTCAGTGCAATATTTAAAATGCTTAAGAACATCTGTGTGGAAAGTGTCTCCACCGCCTCCACATCACGCATAATCTTAGACTGCAGCCTTCCAGACTGTGTCTCCACATGGTAGGCGATCGACAACTGCTGAAGTTTCCGGATCAATGCCTTACGAAGTCCTGTTTCTGCGTAACGTGTTGCAAGGCTTTTATATGATGTATACAGATAATTCATTGGTATATTAAGTGCGATCAAACCAATCTCAAGGGCTGCACTGATCCAGATATTTCTCACGGTATCAGGATTCTTCTGTGTCACATCATTGATGATATTTGCAGTTATGATTGGAAGTACCCACACACATGCATGCTTTATAAAAAAACAGATAACTGCCATAACAAATTTATGATAATTTCCTTTGTACAGTGCTATCAGAATCCGTATCGGATGACCTTTATATCTGCGATAACTTTCTATAAACCAGTTTTCTGTATCTATGCCATTTTTCGGCGACGTTTTCCGTTCAAAATTTTCCATTTTCTTATATCCTTTATCATTTATAGGATGATTCTAATTCTTTTCTTTGTAAAAAGCAATATTTCAGCAAAACAAAAAATGCCACAGCAGCATCCTAAAATACTGCCGTGGCATTTCATCAATCATATTCTAATTATACCGGATATGCACCATTCTTTGTATCTGCAATTGTTGCATCTACTTTTTCTGCTGTGCTTCACGGTATTTGAAGAACTCAGTTGCAACCTGTGGGAACAATGCGTAAGATAATACATCTTCATCCTGCTGTTTCCACTGTTTCATCTCAGCTTCAATCTTGTCAAGCTCTGGCTCTAACAGATCTGCCGGACGACAGGTAATTGCATTCTTCTTCTCATCGCCTAATACTTTGTCAACAACTTCCGGATTGAACGGTTTTACAGTCTGACCGTATTTTCCAAGGAGAACATCTTTCGTCTCTTTGGTCGCTACTTTGTAACGCTCACCCATTAATACGTTGAATACAGCCTGTGTACCAACGATCTGTGAGGAAGGTGTAACAAGCGGCGGCTCACCAAGATCTTTACGAACACGCGGTACTTCTGCAAGTACTTCCTCGTATTTGTCCTCTTTCCCCTGCTCTTTTAACTGGGAGATCAGGTTGGATAACATACCACCCGGTACCTGATATAATAAAGTCTTGATGTTTACACCTAATACTTTCGGGTTCATCAGACCGCTCTCTAATGCTTCCTCTCTCATCGGACGGAAGTAATCAGCGATCTCAGCAAGTTTGTTCTGGTCTAAACCTGTATCAAACTCGGTTCCCTTGAATGCCTCTACCATAACCTCAGTAGCCGGCTGGGATGTTCCAAGTGCAAATGGAGACATTGCTGTATCGATGATATCACATCCTGCCTCTACTGCTTTCATGTATGTCATGGAGGCAACACCTGATGTATAGTGTGTATGTAACTCTAACGGGATATCGATCACTTCTTTGATCGCACGTACCAGCTCGTCTGCTTTCTGTGGAACTAAAAGTCCTGCCATATCTTTGATACATACAGAGTCAGCTCCCATATCCTCTACTCTTTTTGCCATATCAGTCCAGTAATCTAAGGTATAAGCATCACCGAGTGTATAAGATAAAGCCACCTGTGCATGTCCTTTTTCTTTGTTACATGCGCTTACTGCTGTCTGAAGATTGCGAAGATCATTCAGACAGTCAAAAATACGGATGATATCAATTCCGTTTGCGATGGATTTCTGTACGAAATACTCTACTACATCATCAGCATATGGACGGTATCCTAAGATATTCTGTCCACGGAATAACATCTGTAATTTCGTATTTTTAAAACCATCTCTTAATTTACGAAGACGATCCCATGGATCCTCTTTTAAGAAACGAAGGGATGCATCGAAAGTAGCGCCTCCCCAGCACTCAACAGCATAGTATCCAACCTTGTCCATCTTATCTACGATTGGAAGCATCTGCTCTGTTGTCATTCTTGTTGCGATCAGAGACTGATGTGCATCACGCAGTACTGTCTCTGTTATTTTTAAAGGTTTTTTAACAACTTCAGCCATTTTTTCCTCCTTATACAGCGAACCTGTTTTTGTTCTGCCGTCTGATTAAATTCCAAAGATTGCCATGAATACACCGGCTGCTACTGCTGTACCGATAACACCGGCAACGTTTGGTCCCATTGCATGCATAAGTAAAAAGTTCGTAGGATCTTCCTCTGCACCAACTTTCTGTGATACACGCGCAGCCATAGGAACTGCGGATACACCGGCAGAACCGATGAGTGGGTTGATCTTGCCTTTTGTAATGAAGCAAAGTAATTTACCGAACAATACTCCGGCTGCTGTACCAAACATAAATGCAATCAGTCCAAGTGCAACGATCTTTAAAGTTGTTGCATTTAAGAAAGCCTCTGCACTTGTGGATGCACCAACGGATGTACCAAGTAAGATAACTACGATATACATCAATGCATTAGATGCTGTCTCAGATAACTGACGAACCACACCACACTCACGGAACAGGTTACCGAGCATTAACATACCAACGAGCGGGGCTGTTGTCGGAAGGATCAGACATACAACAACGGTTACCACGATTGGGAATAAGATTTTCTCAAGTTTGGATACCGGACGTAAGTTCTGCATCTTGATCGCACGTTCTTTTTTCGTTGTAAATAACTTCATAATTGGCGGCTGAATGATCGGCACCAGTGCCATGTAAGAATATGCTGCTACAGCGATCGGTCCCATAAGGCCGGACTGTCCAAGTTTTCCAGCAAGGAAAATGGAAGTAGGACCATCTGCACCACCGATGATAGAAACGGCTGCTGCTGCTTTATCATTGAATCCCATCAGGATTGCAAGGAAATATGCGCCGAAAATACCAAACTGTGCTGCTGCTCCTAAAAGGAAGCTGATCGGGTTTGCGATCAGAGGTCCAAAATCGGTCATCGCACCAACGCCAAGGAAAATAAGGGATGGCAGGATTGACCATTCATCTAAGGTATAAAAATAATGGAATAAACCACCGACACCGTTACTCATCTGCTCCGGAGCTGCAAAGATATCCGGATAAATGTTTACCAGAAGCATACCAAATGCGATCGGAACGAGTAACAACGGTTCAAACCCTTTTGCAATCGCCAGATACAGGAAAATACATGCAACTAAGATCATTACGAAATTTCCCCATGTCAGGTTAAAAAAGGCAGTCTGATGAAGGAGGTTGCCCATTGTCTCAGTAAAATAACTCATTGTTATCCTCCTAAAATTAGTTGTTTAAAGTTGCCAGTAATGCACCTGCTTCTACCATGTCACCAACACTTACGTTGATGCTTGCTACTGTACCATCTTCGGTAGCAACAACCGGTGTCTCCATTTTCATGATTTCAAGAACTAAGATTGTGTCACCTTTCTTTACAGATGCGCCAACAGAAGACTCGATCTTAAATACTTTTCCTGCTGCACCTGCTTCGATCTTTACGTTACCTGCGCCACCTGCCGGTGCTGCTGCCTTCGGAGCTGCTGCCGGAGCCGGAGCTGCTGCACGTCTCGGTGCTGCTGCCGGTGCACTTACAGCACCATTCTCTTCTACAGTAACATCATAAACATTTCCATTTACGGTAATTGTATAGCTTTTCATTGAATCATCTCCTGTGATCATTACTTTTTTACGACATATATTTATTATAACTTGTCTGCTTCGCCTATCTTCTATGGATAGAACGTACTACGAATCCATCTGCTGATGTTCCTTCTGCCGCTGCGATTGCTGCAGAAATAACTGCAACCAGTTCTAAATCATCAGTAAGCTGGGATGTCTCCTCACGCTGCTCGATCTGTTCTACAACCGGATCTGCCACATCTTTCTTCGCACCAGCATTTGCTTTTTTGTTCTGTAAATACGGAATCACTTTAAAGCAGCTGATGATCAGACTGATCAGGATAAGAACTACAAATACGGTTCCCATTCCCATCAATGTATTCATACCGGCTTTTCCCATTTTCTCGCCAAGTGAATACACAAGATCTGCACTTGCATCTGTAAGTTCCGGTGCTTCTGTCTCGTAATTGTATTCATATACATAAGAAACAACTACATCTCTGTCTGAGAAATGTAAAACCTGGTCTGCAGTCACAGTCTTCTGTGCTTTTGTCACAGTAAGATCTCCAAGTCCCTGATAGGAACCCAGATCTGAAACTGTTTCACCCCAGGATGTCAGTAAGTGGGCAAATGCATCCATTCCGTTTGAGTCATAATATTCTGCACCACTCTGTATATCTTCATCTGAAAACGAAACAAGCGCAGATACTGTCTGCTCCATGTTATCCTGGATATCAGAATAACTCATACCAAAATAATCAACGCTCTTAGGATCCGTTCCACATGCTGTCATTGCCAGAACCATAAAGCAAAGACAAAGCATAAGAGATAATTTTTTCTTCATAACTTCACCTTTCTATTTTGTTCCATGTTTCTTGTCCGGTACACCTGCACATTTTGTGTATAATAATTCAAATGCATCTACAAGGTATTTTCTGGTGTCTGCCGGATCTAAAATAAGATCTACATAACCACGTCTTGCTGCAGTCATAACACTTGACTGTAATGCATCATATTCTTTTGCTTTTGCTGCGAGTTCATCTGCAGATGCATCTGCGTACATGATCTTTGCTGCAAGCTCGCCATCCATCATACCGATCTTTGCATCTTCCCATGCATATGTAAAGTCTGCTCCGATTGCTTTGGAGTTCATTGTCACATAAGCGCTTCCGATTGCATTTCCGGTGATCAGGTTTACTTTCGGGCAGGTTGCATCAGCGAATGCCATTGTCATGCGTGCAAGTGCTTTTGCAAGTCCTTTTTCTGCACAGACAGTAGCTGCATAACCTTTTACGTTTGTTAAAGACAATACCGGGATCTCGAACGCATCACAGAAGTTAACGAACTCTGCTGCCTTGTTGCATCCTCTTGCTGTCAGAGCTCCGGAGAACTCCTCTGCTTTTTTGCCCTCTTCATCGTAAACTTCTGAGCAGTTTGCAACAGCGCCGACTGTCATTCCGTTTAACTGGATAAATCCGGTTACCATATCTTTTGCATAGTTTTTCTTTGTTTCAAAGAATACATGTCCGTCTGAGATCTCACTTAATAAATATCTTGGATCGCCTTTCATGGCTGCCATGTTCTCACATGCACGGTTTAAATCATCCTGACACTCAGATGTGTATACATCTCCTTCATTATTTAAAGGAAGGACGCTTACTAACTCGCGGATCTCTGCAATGATCTCATCCTCTGTTCCAACAGCATCGATACAACCGTTTTTCTCACTCTGGAACTCTGCGGAAGAAGTATCGCATTTTTCAATACGGTTACCCTCGATCGCATTCGGGGAATTGATGAACATTTTTCCTTTGCTCTCCATAAATGCGAAATCAGATAATGCAGGAACTACTGCAAGTCCACCGCCACAGCTTCCGAAAATAGCGGAAATCTGCGGAACAACGCCGGATGCTGCAACCTCCTTTGCGTAGATCTCACCAAATCCGTTTAACGCATCCACAGATTCCTGTAAACGCATTCCGGCGCAATCGATAAATCCGATCACCGGTGCTCCCATTTTCATTGCCATGTCATATACGGCTGCAATCTTCTTTGCATGCATCTCTCCGATAGTACCGTTTAATACAGCTGCATTCTGGCTGTATACAAATACCAGATTGCCATCCACCAGACCGTGTCCGGTAATTACACCATCGGACGGTGTATCTGTGTCTGCAAGATTAAAGTCTGTATTTCTTGCGGTTACGAGAGAACCGATTTCCATGAAACTGTTCTCATCGACTAACTTGGTAATACGCTGCATTGCCAAGCTATCATTACTACTATTCATCCTTTTTGCCCTCCATCTATAAAGTTTGTTACCACATCTTTTGACATGGTACATAGTGAATAATGTAAAAATATAACAAATTCCGCTAGGATAAATTATAGATGGTCAGTGACAAATTTTCAAGAGAATTGTTAATTTTTTGACAGTTTTTTTTGCATACAAGGAATTTAGGGCTTTTACATTGGAAATAATTCTGCTGTTTTTTTTACACACCAGCAAAAATCGATTCTTTTTACCGTATTCTTCACTGTGACCACACGTTTTGCCAGAACCTCATCTCCCAGAAGGTATGTTATCTCACCGATAAAATCTCCTTCCGTTACCGGTGCATAAAGTTTCCGGGATAATTGATACTCTATGTGTACTTCCTGGTCTTTTTCAATCAATAGTTCCACATTTTCTTTCACCGGCGCAACTTCAAGTTCTGTTGTTACCTCTTCGCCGATCTTTGTGCCCTGTCCGTCCACCACCTGTACCGGAACATATTCCCCTGCGTCCAGTTCAATCTCATCCAGACTTATTTTCCGGAACCGGGAAATTCCATACTGCATAAGTTTTTTTGTATCTGCCCACTTATATGTTTTATTATTCGGCCACCCGCAGGCAAGCAGTGCAACGATAAAAGTTCTGTCATCACATTTTAATGCCCCGACATAACAATATCCCGCATTACCGGTAAAACCGGTCTTGCCTGACAATGCCCCGTCCATCATCTGCAAAAATGCATTATGATTACAGCAGGTGTAACTGTTTTTACCATCTATATCAGAAAACTGATACTGTCCTTCCCTTGTGATTGTAAGAAATTGCTCTGCCATTTCTGATGTTTTGATGCAGTACCGCATGATCAAAGAAAGATCTGCCGCTGTTGTGTGATGAAAGCCATTTTCATTTTTGGCATCCAGTCCGTTCGGTGTGATAAAATAACTGTCCTCACAGCCGATCTCCTCTGCTTTATCGTTCATAAGTTTTGCAAAATCACCCGTCGTGCCTGCAATGTGTTCTGCAATCGCCACAGCGCAGTCATTATAAGATTCCAACATCAGTCCGTACAGCAGATCTTTCAGATAAAACTTCTGCCCCTCCCGCATACCCAGATGAACTTCGGCTGTGACGCTGCAAGCGTACTCACGGTCACTTCGCTGTCCAGGTCGCAGTTTTCCAGTGCAATGATACATGTCAGTATTTTGGTCGTACTGGCATTCGCCATCGCCTGGTGCCCGTTTTTTCATACAGGATACGCCCGGAATCCGCATCCATAAGCACAGCTGCTTTTGCATACAGGGAATTTTGATCCGGCTTTTCTGTCACTTCCTCCATCCGCACATTTTCTTTTTGATCAAAAGCCTCCACGATCTGTATCCCATATCCTGTTAAGATCACAGTGACAAGGATCCATGCCAGCAGTTTTTTCCACATACACCAGACTCCAAAAAAGCATTTCATCAATCCTTATGTATATAATACGCAAAAAATGCTCATTTTTTGTGAAAAAAAAGCATACGAAACCAGATCAGATATCCAGTTTCATATGCATTTCCGCTTCCGCTTCCTGTTTGAATTCTTCTACCTGGACCGGACTTAACACGGGAAGTTCATCGATTGACTGAACGCCAAAACTCCTTAAGAATTCCTCCGTTGTGCCAAAAAGCAGCGGGCGTCCCGGCGCATCCAGCCTTCCAAGTTCACATACCAGATTGTACTCCACCAGCTTGTTTACCGCATGATCGCAGGAAACACCTCTGATCTTTTCAATTTCCGCCTTTGTAATCGGCTGCTTGTAGGCAATGATCGAAAGGGTTTCAAGCAGAACGTCGGTAAGCACATGCTTTTTCGGCTGCTTTGCGATTTTCACCAGATATTCATACATTTCGCCCTTCGTACACATCTGATAAGAACCGTCCAGTTCCATGATCTTAACGCCGACGCCATCATCCTCATAGCGCTGCATCAGATGTTCTATGATCTTTTTTGTCCGTTCTGTATCAAGTTCCAGTGTTTTTGCTATACGCTCTAATTCCACAGACTCTCCCATTGTAAACAGGATCGCCTCAACGATTGCCTCATATTTTTTTCTTCCATACCAACCCTCTATTCCGGTGTGTAAAAATTCCACACAGATCCCATTTCATTTCTGCTGTCACACAGCTAGGCCGCAATTTTTGATTCAATTTTTATATCATCAAACGTGTATTCCTGGGAAACAACGATCTTTCCCATCTTCATCAGCTCTAATATTGCCAGAAATGTCACAACCACTTCCATTTTCCCGGACTGTGCTTCTAAAAGACTCCGAAACGAAAAATGTCCGTGATGCAGACTGTATTCTTCCACATATGTCATCTTATCAGAAAGTGACACTTCCTCTTTCTCGATTCTTCCAAACTTCGAACGGACCGGATCGATCTTATCCGCCTGTTTCTTTATGATGGACTGAAAAATATCATTCAGCCTCGCAAGTGTTACCCCGGACATCAGTTCATTCACATCAACGGTTCTTCATATGCAAGAACTTCGGGCGGGATTGTCGGTGCTTTAAACCATACTTTTCCGCATCAATCTGACGGTCCCTGAGTTCATATGCCATACATTTATACATTTTATATTCCAACAGCTGCTGCACAAGTTCCGCTCTCGGATCTTCTTCTTCATCATCCTCGCTTTCTTTTGCAGGGAGCAGCATTTTTGATTTGATATCAAGCAGTGTCGCCGCCATCACGAGAAATTCGCTCATCACATTTAAGTCCTGTCTGCGCATTTCGGCAATATATTCCATATACTGGTTTGTGATCTCCACGATTGGAATATCATATATATTGACTTTATTTTTTTCTAACAGATGTAAAAGCAGATCTAACGGCCCCTCAAACACCTGAAGTTTTACAGTTAATTCCATCTATGTCATACCCTCTCATTCCACAAATATTGATTTTACCGTGGATTCCCGCAAAATTCAAGATTTTTATGCATAATGTACATCCTTCGTATCTAAAATAAATTATAACAGAACCCTACGGAGGCATATTCTTGAAATTCATGGTTTCCATTCTGCTCGGTCTCAATCTCCTTGTGCAGGGCACGGTACTTCCTGCATCTTCCTGTTTCATTCCGAATTTAACCGTCCCCCTGTCTCCTGCTGCCCAGACAGATACTGCACCTGCTGCAGACTTAAATATCTCCGCACCAAGCGCCATTTTGATGGAGGCTTTCACCGGTGCCGTCGTCTACGAAAAAAATTCCCACGAGGCAAGGCATCCGGCAAGTGTCACCAAGATTATGACGCTGCTTCTGATTTTTGATGCACTCTCATCCAAACAGATTTCCTTAGATGACACGGTGACCGTCTCCGAATATGCAGCAAGCATGGGCGGTTCCCAGGTGTTTTTAGAACCGGGTGAAACCCAGACAGTCGAAACGATGATCAAATGTATCAGTATTGCGAGCGCCAATGACGCCTGTGTTGCCATGGCAGAACATGTTGCCGGTTCCGAATCAGAATTTGTCCGCATGATGAACGAACGCGCAAAAGGACTCGGTATGAATGACACCAATTTCGTCAACTGCTGTGGTTTAGATGCCGACGGACATATGACCAGCGCCAATGACATTGCACTGATGTCGCGCGAACTGATCACAAAATACCCGAAAATCCATGATTACTGCACAATCTGGATGGAAAATATCACCCACACTACCGCAAAAGGTTCCTCGGAGTTCGGTCTGACGAACACCAATAAGCTGATCAAACATTACCAGTATGCCACCGGCCTAAAAACCGGATTTACCAACACTGCCATGTACTGTATTTCCGCAACCGCCAAAAAAGATGATATGGAACTGATCGCCGTCATCATGGGGGCTCCTGATATCAAGTCACGCTCTGCGGATGCCACGACTCTTTTGAATTATGGGTTTGGGAAATGCAGGATTTACTGTGACAGCCACGAAGATAAATTAGACGATCTCCCGGTTAAAAAAGGCCTTGCGGATTCTGTAGGCATCATTTACCAAAGACCTTTTCAATACATGACAACAGACGGAAGTGATCTTACCGGCATTACCAAAAGCATCGAACTGCCGGAAAATGTGACAGCACCAGTAAAAAAAGGAAACACTGCCGGGAAGGCGGTCTATTCTCTAAATGGAACGCCGATCGGCAGTGTCAATATTGTATATGCGGATACAGTCGATGCTGCAGATTATAAAGATTATTTTTGCCGCACCCTGTTATATTTTGTTCCTTAAAAATACAGAGTCCGGTGTATCACTGATTTGATGTCATGAAACATTCTGTTATTACATATCACTGATCTGATGGTGCGGAACATTTGTTCTCATATTATAACAACGGTGCAAACAGACGCATCAGGCTCTGAACCATACGTACCGGAAGTCTTCGTCTGCGGCAGAATGAAACATCCATCTCCTCCGACTCTTCAAATGTCCTGAGGCAGTCTTCCTTTACCTGCATGACTGCCTTAGACCGGTACATAAATACACCACATTCAAAGTGTAAAAACAGACTCCGGTAGTCAAGGTTTACACTGCCGACCGTCGCGATCTCATCGTCACAGACAAAACATTTTGCATGGATAAATCCCGGTGTATACTGAAAAATCTTCACACCATTCTTTAAAAGCGGTTCATAATAAGACTGTGTTAAAAGATATACTGCCTTTTTATCCGGCACACCCGGTGTCACGATCCTTACATCCACACCGCTCTTTGCTGCATTTGAGAGACAGATCAGCATTTCGTGATCGATGATCAGATATGGTGTAAAAATATACACATAGTTTTTCGCACGGTTTATGATATTCAGATAAATATTTTCTCCGACGTTTTCATTATCGAGCGGACTGTCACCATACGGCTGTACAAAGCCATCGGAGGTAAATTCTTTCTCCCTGTAAACAGACGGCAGGAATCTGCTGTAATCTTCCGTGGAACGGTTGATATAATTCCACATTTCCAGAAACATTGCCGTAAGGCTCCAGACTGCCTCTCCCTCAATCCGCACTCCGGTATCTTTCCAGTATCCAAACCTTTTGACTTTATTGATATATTCATCGGCAAGATTGATACCGCCTGTAAATCCAATATACCCATCCACCACAAAAATTTTACGGTGATCGCGGTTGTTCATCACCACAGAGATCAGTGGTTTAAACGGATTGAATGTCACACAGGGAATCCCTCTCTCCTGCAGCTTTTTATAATATCCAAAAGAAATAGAATTGATGCTGCCGACATCATCATAGATAAAGCGCACATCCACTCCGGCCTTTGCCTTTTCCTCAAGAATATCAAGGATCGTATTGAACATATATCCTTCTTCAATGATAAAATACTCGAGGAATATAAAATGTTTTGCACCGCGCAGTGCCTCTAACATATCCGGGAACATTTCTTCCCCGCAGCTGTAATATTTTGTCTGCGTGTTCTGATATAATGGAAATCCCGCCCATTTATCAATATAAGATGACTGCAGATATGCTGACCGGCTTTCTTTTTCTAAGCCTTTCTCCACTGCGCTATCTCTCTGAAACAATGCTTCCACCTGACGGTTGACAGCATCCATTCTCTCTCTTGTATGTTTGGTCAGACCGGATCTTCCAAATAAGAAATATACCATAAGTCCAAAAATCGGCGACAATAAGATCAAAAACGTCCACGAGAGTTTATTCGCCGGATTTGTCCATTTATTGACGATTACAAGCACAACAATGATTGCTATCACACGCACAAGCAAATTGACATACGTAAACTTGTAACTGAGCTGCCACAATACGACACACAGCCATAACACCTGTAAAATGATTGCCATGGCAACCACAAAAAATCTTCCAAATATGAGATGTAATATTTTCTTCATACAAATCTCCATTCTCCCTGCACGCTTTTCAATGAAAGCAACGTTTTCATCTGCACAAGTTTGTGCCACAGTACAAACATGTGCTTATTGTAATAATTTTCCTCTCAAAAGTCAACGCACGAGATGATCCACATGTATCATCCCCCATCCGATCCTGCCAAGCTGCGCACTTCTCGGATATGCTCTCTCATAAAGGCGCAGCTTCATTTCTGCCGGAGTAAATGATGGATACTTCTCAAATGCAAGGGCAAGCGCCCCTGAGACAACCGGTGCTGCCATGGAAGTTCCGCTTTTTACCTGATATCCGCTTTTATCCCTGCTGCAGCTTGTAATACCGGTTCCGGGTGCGAGGATTTCCGGCTTTACGATGCAGCATGCAGTCGGCCCCCTGCCGCTGTATCCGGTTTTTAAAACTTTTCTCCCACGGTCATAGGTATCATCATCACTGCTTCCGACCGTCAGTACTTTTCTTGAAATACCCGGAATCGTCACCGTATTTTCTTTTGGTCCGTTATTTCCTGCAGCGGCAACGACCATGATCCCTGCATCCCACAATTCATCGATCGCATATAAAAGCTTTCTCTGCTCCTCCACACCTGCGCCCGGTAACATTCCTACCGATATATTTAATATCTTAATATGATAACGTTCCCTGTTCTCTTTGACCCACATCACTGCATCAAGTACTTTTTTCGTATTTCCATTTCCATTTTCATCTAAAACCTTTAACATGATAATCCTGCATTTTGGTGCAACTCCACTGTATATCCGAACCTTATGTGCAGTATCTTTCAGATACTGCTCAGACATTTTTCCGTTTCCCGCAATAATCCCCGAAACATGGGTGCCGTGACCATTATCATCATACATTTCCTTTCTCCCATAACAAAAATCATGAAAATATATGATTCTGTCCTCAAAATCCGGATGTGCAACAATACCGGTATCCATCACTGCAACGGTAACATTCTGTCCGCTAAGTCCGGATCTGTATGCATAATCCGTGTGAATCATCTTCTTCACCCGATCCATAGTCTCTCCCATTCTGTCAAAGAACTTCCATATTATTATATGAAGAAATTTATTTTCTGCTAAAAATGATAAAAAAATGTTAAATTTTTCTGAATATTCAGAAGAATGTTTGACACTTGGCATGATTTTCCTTATAATAAATAATAGTTAATTAGTGAACTATTTTGGTTCGCTTTAAAATCAAAAAAGAAAGTAGTGTGATGCCATCTTGAACAAAAAACTCAAAGAAAAATTTGACGAATCCGTAAATGCAGTCCTGCCGATCACGGTGATCGTGCTCCTGCTTTCCATTTTTGTTGTTCCCATGGAAACCGGAACGATCGCCCTGTTCTTAGTCGGTGCATTTATGCTGATCATCGGCATGGCTTTTTTCCAGCTCGGTGCAGAAACTGCCATGACACCTCTCGGCGAAGGCGTTGGTTCTTCCATTATGAAAACAAGAAAGCTTCCTGTTTTAATCGGCGTATGCTTTCTGATGGGTATTATCATAACCCTCGCAGAACCCGATCTTCAGGTTCTTGCAAATCAGGTTCCTTCTATTCCGAACAATACCCTGATCTTTACGGTTGCACTTGGTGTCGGCGTATTCTTAGTGATCGCCGTACTCCGTATTCTCTTTCGGATCAGTCTTCCAGTTCTTTTGTGCATTTTTTATATTGCACTGTTTTTTCTTTCTTTCGCGGCTCCTGCTGATTTTATTGCAGTCGCATTTGACTCCGGCGGCGTGACGACAGGTCCCATGACAGTTCCCTTTATTATGGCGATCGGTGTTGGTCTCTCCGCAACCAGAAACGATAAAAACGGTTCGAGTGACAGTTTTGGTCTGATTTCTTTTTGCAGTGTAGGTCCTGTTTTAATGGTCCTTCTGCTTGGCATTTTTTATCATCCAACTGGTGCCGCATACAATGAGACAACAATCCCGGACGTAATCACGATGCAGGACGTGATCCGCGAATTTGTACATATGATACCGGATTATGCAAAAGAGGTTCTGCTGTCCATCCTTCCGGTAATTTTCGTATTTCTGATCTTCCAGCTTATTTCCAGACGTTATCACAAGCCGCAGGTGATCAAAATGATCATCGGTTTTCTCTACACGATCATCGGTCTGATCCTTTTCTTAACCGGTGTAAACGTCGGATTTGCTCCTGTTGGAAGTCTTCTTGGAAGCAGTCTTGCCGGCCAGCCGTGGAAATGGATTTTAATCCCGATCGGTGCCTTGATCGGTTACTATATCGTAAAAGCAGAGCCTGCGGTCCAGGTATTAAACCGTCAGGTTGAGGACGTCACAAACGGCTCTATTTCCAGAGATACCATGAATTTAAGCCTGTCGATCGGTGTATCTGCCTCCGTTGCACTTGCATTGCTTCGTGTTCTTACCGGTTTAAACATTTACTGGCTTTTAATCCCGGGATACCTGATTGCACTGATTCTGACAAGATTTGTACCAAAAGTATTTGTCGGCATTGCCTTCGACTCCGGCGGTGTTGCGAGTGGTCCTATGACTTCCACTTTTCTGCTCCCGCTTGCCATGGGTGCATGTACCGCGATCGGAGGAAATGTAGTCACAGATGCTTTCGGAGTTGTTGCGATGGTTGCCATGGCACCACTTATTGCAGTTCAGGTCATGGGTGTCTCCTATAATATGAAATTAAAGAAAGCAAGTACCCTGCCGCCGCCATCATTGGCATTTGACGACAATGAAATTCTGGATTTGAGGAGATTTTTAACGATGGCAGGAACAGAAAAACGAGAAGCTTACCGCTGCCTTGTAATTATCACAGACTCCCATATCAGAGAGCAATTATGCGAATTTTTAGCAGATTCCCATATACCGGTCTACTATCAGATGCATGGGATCGGCACAGCCAGTTCAGAATGGTTAGAATTATGCGGTCTTGGAAGTATCCAGAAAAGTATCACACTCTGTTTTATTCCAAACGGACGCAAAAAAATTCTGCTCGCTGAAATGAATCAGGCATTGAGCTTCATAAAAAAGGAACCGGTATTGCCGTCAGTATTCCCATGAACGGTATGCAGGGATTTCTATATAAACTTTTAAACGAGCACACCGCAGAATCAGACGGCGAAGAAGTTGAAAAGGAAGTGAAAAAGATGAGTGAACCAATTACACATGCTATGATACTTGTAACAATCAATCAGGGATACAGTGACGCTGTCATGAACACCGCGCGCGCTGCCGGTGCAACCGGAGGCACGATCTTAAAAGGTCTGCGCTGCAGTCCCGGAAAATCGGCTGTCATCTTCGGCATCACGATCCAGGAAGAACAGGAAATCGTTGCAATCGTTGTACCAAAAGATAAAAAAACAGAGATCATGCAGGCGATCAGCTCTGCTCATGGAATGGACTCTCCTGCCCATGGTGTTGCCTTTTCCCTGCCAGTGGACGGAATTATGGGATTGTAATGCCGATGAGGCCATTCTATTGTCAGGTATTACAAAAAAGAACTGCACGTTAATAACTATCATTAACATACAGTTCTTTTTTCAAATCCATATATCTTGTATATAGATTATTTATAATTTTTAAACTATTTGTTTTTTCTTATGCCTCTGCCGGAACATCCTTCATAGAGAAGCTGATGCGTCCCATCTTGTCTTTTCCAAGGCAGACAACTTTTACTTTATCTCCTAATGTCAGGACATCCTCCACACGATTGATACGCTCTTTGGAAATCTTGGAAATATGAACCATTCCCTCTTTACCCGGAGCAAATTCAACAAATGCGCCAAATTCTTTGATGCTTACAACAGTACCAGTAAAGATCTGTCCCTCTGCAAAGTCAGTGGTGATAATCTTGATCATTTCGATTGCTTTGTTCATCATCTCTGCGTCTGTGCCACATACAGATACAGCACCGTCATCGGTAATGTCGATCTTAACGCCTGTGCGGTCAATGATCTCGTTGATCGTCTTTCCTCTCTGTCCGACTACATCACCGATCTTGTCCGGATTGATCTGGATCTGAACGATCTTCGGTGCGAATGTGCTGACTTCTTTTCTCGGCTCCTCGATTGCTTTTGACATAACCTCATCCATGATGTAGATTCTTGCCTCTCTCGCACGTCCGATTGCTTCCTCAACGATCGGTCTTGTAAGACCATGGATCTTGATATCCATCTGGATTGCTGTGATACCTTTGTGTGTACCGGTTACCTTAAAGTCCATATCTCCGAAGAAATCCTCAAGACCCTGGATATCCGTAAGAACAAGGTAATCATCATCTGTGTCACCGGTAACAAGACCACAGGAAATACCTGCAACCATTGCTTTTAACGGAACACCTGCTGCCATTAAAGACATACAGGATGCACAGGTGGAAGCCATGGAAGTAGATCCATTTGACTCAAATGTCTCGGATACGGCACGGATCGCATATGGGAACTCCTCCTCAGAAGGAAGTACTGCCATAAGTGCTTTCTCAGCCAGTGCACCGTGACCGATCTCACGCGTCCCGGTCCACGGGAAACTTTTGTCTCACCTACAGAATATGCAGGGAAGTTGTACTGATGGATATATCTCTTTGTTGTGATGTTCTCATCTAATCCGTCGATCTTCTGTACCTCAGAAAGCGGAGCTAATGTGACAACATCACAGATCTGTGTCTGTCCACGGGTAAACATTGCAGAACCATGCACTCTAGGAATCAGGTCAACCTCAGCTGCAAGCGGACGGATCTGGTTGATTGCACGGCCATCCGGACGTTTGTGGTCTTTTAAGATCATCTTGCGGACAGTCTTTTTCTGATACTGGTAAACAGCCTCGCCAAGCACTGCCAACCACTCTTCGTTATCTGCGAATGCCTCAGCAAGTTTATCTGTGATCTCACGGATGTTCTCTTCACGTTTCTGTTTCTCATCGGTAAATACAGCTTCTTCCATCTGCTCCGGTGTTACGATCTCTTTGATTGCAGCAAACATCTCTTCCGGGATTGCACAGCTTGTATACTCATGTTTTGGCTTACCAACCTCTTCTACGATATGGTTGATGAAAGCGATGATTGTCTGGTTCACATCATGACATTTATAGATTGCCTCGATCATCTTCTCTTCCGGAATCTCATTTGCACCAGCTTCGATCATGATGACTTTCTCAGCGGTAGATGCAACGGTAAGCTGTAAATCACCGGTATCCCATACTTTCTGGGAAGGATTGATAATAAACTCGCCATCTACCATACCCATCTGTGTCATGGCACAAGGACCTGCAAACGGGATATCAGAATGGTAACTGCAAGTGCGGAACCGATCATTGCAACAACTTCCGGACGGCACTCCGGGTCAACAGACATAACCATGTTGTTGATGGTAACGTCGTTACGGTAATCCTTCGGGAATAACGGACGCATCGGGCGGTCGATAACACGGGAAGTAAGGATTGCATTCTCGGATGCCTTACCTTCTCTCTTGTTAAATCCACCAGGGATTTTTCCGACTGCATACATTTTCTCTTCGTACTCAACGCTGAGCGGGAAGAAATCGACTCCGTCTCTCGGCTTGTCCGATGCGGTAGCAGTAGATAAAACTGTTGTCTCACCGTATTTTAATAATGCGGCTCCGTTTGCCTGGGCACATACTCTGCCGATATCTACGGTCAGTGTTCTGCCTGCAAGTTCCATTGAAAAACTTTTATACATGCGTTTTCTCCTTTTCTCTGTGGAGACAGAAGCACCGAAACTACTGAAAAATCCACGACCTCTCATACATTTTTCAGTGGTCTCGGAAATATACTTCTGCCTTTGGCAAAGAACCTGTTTTCACAGGATTCTTTCTTATTTTAACTGAAAATCGAGTGGAGTAAGTCTCCACTCGATAAAACCGTATGAAAACAGATTTCATACGGTATCCATACATGCCAGCCTCCATGCGGAAGCGGCTCTGTATGGAGAAGATCTTATTTTCTAAGACCTAAGCGCTCAATTAAGGAACGATATCTCTCGATATCAACTTTCTTTAAGTATGCCAGTAAACCACGTCTCTGACCAACCATCTTTAAAAGACCACGTCTTGAATGATAGTCGTTTTTGTTCTCAGCAAGATGAGCATTTAACTCCTCGATACGTGCTGTTAAGATAGCGATCTGAACTTCCGGTGAACCTGTATCTCCCGGTGTTCTGCCATACTCTGCGATAATTGCCTGTTTCTTTTCCTTTGCGATCATGTTATGATCCTCCTTTTCTTATTAAACGCCCGTTCCGGCTGTGCCGGGATATGATACTCAGTAAAAGGTCGGAGTGTCCATCTACCGAATATGGCTAAACTCATACTCCGCTATTATAGCATGGGTTGTTTCTGTTGTAAATGCCTAAATTTAATTATTGATCACACGGACTACTTTGACCGGTGTTCTATAGTATGCTCCTGAGATCTTGATACCGGACTTCGGTGAACTTGCATGTACCACACGGCCGCCTCCAATATAAATAGCCACATGATTGATACTGCTTCCGTTGCCGTAGAAGAAAAGATCTCCCGGCTGTGCATCCGATGCGGAAATCTTTGTACCACAGTTTGCCTGTGCTCTTGAAGAATGTGGAAGTGAAATGCCATAGTTGGCAAATACGCTCATGACAAATCCGGAACAGTCCGCCCCTCTTGTCAGACTGGTTCCACCCCATACATACGGGTTTCCGACAAACTGTGTTGCATAGGAAACAAGGGATACACGGACATCCGATACACCCTGTCCATAACGGACTTCTGTCATAGTCTGTGCCTTCGGAAGTTCGGTTGCAATGCTGACATAGTCTGAAGAGACATATCCCTCATCACTGTCGACATTGATCTTTACCCAGCCGTCAAGGACTTCAAGAACCTCAAGTTCCTCACCCTCCGGCATCATGGTGATGACATGGCTGTCTGTGTTTGTCTCGTCACGGACATAAAGCGTGGTCGTCGTTACGGTTGCAACTGTCTGCTTTACTTCCTGTGCCTTTGCGATCGCTGCTTCGCCGGTCAGAAGATATTCTGATTTTACATATCCTTTTACTTTTCCGGACTCGATCTGTGTCCAGTCACCATCTGTTCCGATAATCTCACATCCTGCATTGTTTGGCAGCTTTCCAACAATCTCTGCCTCTGTTCCCGGAACTTCACGGACATTGATATTGCCATCTGCCTGTGCGATTCCCAGATTTGTGTATCCAAATGCACTGGCTGCCTCTGCAAGCGCCTGTGCCTGTTTTTCTTCCTCTGTTTGTGTCTCATCTTCCTGACCGGATGCAGTCATATCACGGTCGGATTCTGAAACACTGACCATATCTGCTGCGGTAACAGAAAGGTAATCCGACATCACATCAGTAACACCGGATGCAAGATCCGTACCCTGTTTTGTATAATTTTCCATCTGTTCTGCCAATGTGGAAGACACCCCCGCAGACACTTCATGTATCTGGGAATCTGTGCTCTCTGCCATTACTTCCTGTGTGTCTTTCACACCCGGCTTTCCATCAATATAAGCTGCTGAAAATACAAGAGAACCGGCTGCAAGAAGTCCGGCTGCCTTAACCCATTTTGCTTTCATATCCGTACCTTTCCAAAGAATCCTGAATACTTCGTTTATCAATACCGCTCAAGTATAGCAGTCATTTTTTACAATGTCAACATATTTATGTAATATTTCCGTAATATTTAGGATTCATTTTTCTCGAACCATGCCCTCGCATATGCAATATTATTCTGCATTTCCTCTTTTAAAGCCTCGATGGATGAAAATTTCCGTTCCTCCCGGATTCTTGTCAAGAACTCGACCGTCACTACTTTGCCGTAAAGATCCCCGGCAAAATCCAGAAGATGTGTCTCAACACCGACCGGATTTTTTCCTTCAATCGTCGGTTTCACCCCAACGTTTGTAACGCCACGGCAGCTCCGGTCGCCAAGCCGCACTTCTGTCACATAGACACCACTCTCCGGAAGCAGTTTTTCCTCCGGCGGAATCTGGTTGATCGTCGGGATTCCAAGTTTCGTGCTGCCTAAATGTCTTCCGTGAAGGATCTCCCCTGTCACAAAATAGTGATACCCTAACAGATGATTTGCCTTCTCAATATTGCCCTTTGCAATCTCTTCCCGGACAAATGTGCTGCTGATATCTCTCTTATCTTCCTGCATTTTATCGATCACAAGCACTTCATAGCCATACTTGTCCGATAAATCTTTCAACATGTGATAATCGCCCCTGCGATTGTGCCCAAAGTGAAAATCAGAACCAACCACAAAACACTTTACATGAAGCTGATGCACGATCTTAGCAATGAAATCTTCCGGTTCCATGCACATGATCTCTTTTGTAAACGGACACTCGACCAGATAGTCGATCCCAATCTGCTCAAAGATATGCATTTTTTCTTCATTGGTTGTTAAAACTTTCGCCTCAACCTGTTCCACACTTTTCCGTGGCGGAATATTAAATGTAAATATGACCGCTGCAAGTCCCGCTTCCTTTTTGGATGCCAGATGTTCCATCAGGAGTTCATGGCCTCTGTGTATCCCGTCAAATTTTCCAAGTGAAAGTACGGTTGGCTCTTCAATATAAAATTCGGTTGTGTTTTTCAGATATTTCATGCTTCCATAAACAATTTTACCGGTTTATAATCCCCGTGTATCTCTGAGTACTCATATATCCCGATAAAACACCCTTCTTCATCATAAATACGGACCTTCTGCTGTTCCCAGTCTTTCTGATAAGAAACAAACATGTCTTTTTCATCCGGTTTCCATTATATAACAGTTTGTTCCATTCTTTGCAGATCACCGCTTTTTATACTGTAAAAATACGGAATCAACCGCATAAATAAAATCAAACATCTCTGCGTTCCACTGTTCTGACGGTGTCTGTCCTGCCGCTTTTTGTACACGTTCTTCGATTTCGGAGAGGCGAAGCGCATCCTGTACACAAAATTCAGATACCTTTGTGCGCAGCAAGGATTCCATACATGCTCCACAGGAAAGTTTCTCACCGATATCCTGACATAATGTACGGATATAAGTTCCCTTTGAGCAGCGCACACGCATACAGACCCGGGGCAGTTCCATTTTAATAATCTCAATGGAATAGATCTGAACCGGTCTTGCCTGACGTTCCACCGTCACACCGGCCCTTGCGAGATCGCACAGTTTCTTTCCGTTCACTTTTAATGCAGAATACATCGGCGGAACCTGCATGTATTCCCCTGTGAAAGAAAGAACTGCCTCTTTTACCTGCTCTTCCGTTACTTCTACCGGATGTTCCTCTAAAACAGTTCCCGTGGTATCCTGCGTGTCTGTCACCTTTCCAAGCAGCATCACTGCAACGTATTCTTTGTTTTTGTCCGTCAAAAGGTCGCAGACTTTTGTCGCTTTACCAAGACACACAGGAAGCACTCCCTCCGCATCCGGATCGAGTGTCCCTGTGTGTCCGATTTTCTTTGTTTTTAAAATACCTCTTAGTTTTGCGACCACATCAAAGGATGTATATCCTTTTTCTTTGTATACATTGATAATTCCGTTAATCATAAATTTTCCCGTCTCATGTACAGCCGTCATTTTCTGCAATCTGAAAATTTCAGGCTGCCTGTATCGTTAATCTGTGATCTGTTCTCTGATATCTTCAATAATTTCATTCAGCCGTTTTTCCGGATCTCCCGCCACGGAAAAACCTGCTGCCCTGACATGTCCGCCACCGCCATATTTTGCTGCGATCTTTGCAACATCCACATAACTTGCTGAACGGGTGCTGACTTTATAATTTTCTTCATCTGTCTGGTATAAAAAGACTGCTGTTTCCACGTCCTTTGTCACGCGAAGCTGGCTGACGATCCCGTCTAAATGTTTCGGAAGAACATTGTATTCTCTCATTTCCTCTGCAGTTATGATACTCGAGATGCATTTTCCATCCAGATGCAGCTTACTTTTTACCAGCGCAAGTCCCATGATACGGTTCTGCTCATAGGTTTTTGTAAAAAACGTCTGATCCACGATCTTCGGGAAATCAATGCCCATTCCCATCAGAACACCTGCTGCCTCCATCGTTTTTTCCGATGTGCAGGAATACTGGAACACACCGGTATCATGGATGATTCCGGTATAAATGCATTCTGCGATCTCTTTGGTCAGACGTTCTCTCGGGATCAGTTCAAATACCAGTTCCGACGCAGAACTCGCCTGCGGGAAAATATAGTTTTCATCCGCAAAACTCTGGTTACTGATATGATGATCGATACACGCTGTTTTTTTGCATGCTCAAAATATTTTGCCGCGTCTCCAAGTCTGCCCAGATCCCCGCAGTCCTGTGCGATAAACAGATCAAACTCTTTATCTGCAGTGCAGTCGCTTATGATCTTATCCGCATTTTTCATAAATTTGAAAATATTGGGTATCGGCTGCAGATACAGGCTGACTTCGATCTGCGGGTAATATGTCGTAATATAGTTATAGGTTGCAAGGCAGGAGCTACGCAGTCCCCATCCGGTCTGATATGACCTGCAATGGCAGCTGTTTTTACTCCCGCGAAAAGTTCATCGAGACTTTTCATGTTCTCCTCCATCCCCAAATATACGCTTTTCGTTTGTCTTATTCCTCTGCGTCATCTTCGCTTTTGATATCTTTTGTGACCTCGTCGATCATTTTAGACATCTTTACACCATATTCAATCGACTGGTCTAACACGAAACGGATCTCCGGTGTATTGCGCAGATTTACTGTTTTCGCAAGTTTGCTGCGGATAAATCCCTCCGCGCTCTTTAACCCTGCAAGTGTTTTTGCCTGGGATTCTTCATCTCCTAAAACACTGATATATGCTTTACATGTTTTTAAATCCGGTGCAACCTCCACTGCCACAACGCTTGTCAGCGGGTTGATCCGCGGGTCTTTGATCTCCCCGCGGATGATATTGGAAAGTTCGCGCTGCACCTCTCCATTGATCCTGGTATTTTTAATACTGTTTTTTCTCATTTTATAACCTCTTAGCGCGGTACCTCAACCATTGTATACGCTTCTACGATATCTAATTCCTGGAAATCACCGAAACCTTCAAATACAAGACCGCACTCAAATCCTGCTTTTACTTCTTTGACATCATCTTTAAATCTCTTTAAGGAAGCTAAATCACCCTCAAAGATCTGTTCGCCCTCGCGGGAAATACGAACTTTACATCCTCTCTGGAACATACCGTCAAGCACATAAGAACCTGCGATATTGCCGACGCCGGAAGCCTTGAAGATCTGACGGATCTCTGCATGGCCTAATACTTCTCTTCGTATACCGGGTCTAACATTCCCTTCATGGCTGCCTCTACATCCTCAATTGCATTGTAGATGACTTTGTAGAGACGGATATCTACGTTTTCTTTATCTGCAGTAAGTTTTGCAGTCGGATCCGGACGGACGTTAAATCCGATGATGATCGCATTTGATGCAGATGCAAGGCTGACATCAGACTCGTTGATCGCACCAACACCACCATGGATGACTTTTACAACAACTTCTTCGTTCGACAGTTTTACAAGACTCTGTTTTACTGCCTCCACGGAACCCTGTACATCGGCTTTTACGATGATATCGAGTTCTTTGACATTTCCGGACTGGATCTGTGAAAACAGATCGTCTAAGGACATCTTCGCTTTCGTATCTTCGATCAGACGGTTCTTGCCCTCGGAAATATAGGTCTCAGCAAATGCTCTCGCCTCTTTTTCTGTATCCATGGCAACGAATGTTTCGCCAGCTTCCGGTACAGAAGATAAACCTAAGATCTCTACCGGCATGGAAGGACCAGCTTCTTTGACACGTCTTCCCTGATCATCGATCATTGCACGGACTTTACCATAGCAGCTTCCGCATGCTACCGGCTGGCCAACTTTTAAAGTACCTTTCTGTACCAAAACAGTGGCAACGGCACCGCGGCCCTTATCAAGCTGTGCCTCAATGACAAGACCTCTTGCATTACGTTTCGGATTTGCCTTTAACTCAAGTACTTCTGCTGTTAAAAGGATCATCTCAAGCAGGTTGTCGATACCCTCTTTTGTATGTGCGGATACCGGACAGAAGATCGTGCTTCCACCCCAGTCTTCCGGGATAAGTTCGTACTCGGATAACTCCTGTTTTACACGCTCGATATTTGCACTCGGCTTATCGATCTTGTTGATCGCAACGATGATCTCAACACCTGCTGCTTTTGCATGGTTGATTGCCTCTACGGTCTGTGGCATTACACCATCGTCTGCTGCAACGACTAAGATCGCAATATCGGTGGAATTTGCACCACGCATACGCATTGCAGTAAATGCCTCATGTCCCGGTGTATCTAAGAATGTGATATTCTGACCATTGATGGATACCACGGATGCACCGATGTGCTGTGTGATACCGCCTGCCTCTCTGTCTGTCACACGGGTAGAACGGATTGCATCCAGCAAGGATGTTTTACCATGGTCAACGTGGCCCATAACACAGACAACCGGTGGACGTGCTACTAAAGTATCTTCCGGATCTTCTTCCTCTTTTAAGAGTTCGGCGATCACATCGACTTTTTCTTCCGGCTCACAGATGCAGTTAAACTCTAATGCGATTTCTTCTGCCTGCTCGTAATCTACTTCCTGGTTTACCGTAACCATCGTTCCTTTTAAGAACAGTTTCTTTACGATAACGGATGGCTGTACTTTCATCTTGTCAGCTAACTCTCTGATCGTAAGTTTCTCCGGTAATACCAGTGTGCGGATCACATCCTCTTCCGGCTGCTGTTTTGGCTGCTGCTGAGGTTTCTTCTTGCCACCGTTCTTCTCAAGATTGATAAAGCGCTCCTGTTTCTTTCCGCCAAGTGCATCGTAATCGTTGCGCTGTCTCGCGTTTTTGTTTCTGTCCTTATCGCGCTCTCTGGATTCTTTTCCTCTTAACTCCTCCGGTGCTGCTGCAGCTGCCTCTTTATTGAAGCGGTCGATCTCACGGTCAAGTCTGCCGCCACCATTATTTCCACCACGGAAGCCATTGTTTCTGTTGTTATTTCTGTCGCCCTGACCCTGTCCCGGTCTGCCATTGTTCTGGTATGGACGCTGTCCATCGTTTCTTCCGTTTCTGTCACCGTACGGGCGCTGTGGTCTGTCACCATTGTTTCTCTGGTTTCTTCCATCTCCCTGCGGACGGCGCTGACCATTATTGTTACGGTCGCGTCTGTCATTATTATTCCCCTGACGGCGGTCATTATTCTGCGGACGGTACTCCGGATTCTGTGCATAGACATTTTCTCTTGGAGTCTGTACCTGTACTTTTTCAACCGTTTTCTTCGGCTCTTCCGCTGCCGGTTTTGCCTCTCTCTGTGCCTTCAGCTCTGCTGCTTTTGCCGCTGCAAGATGCTCTGCCTCTTCCGCTGCTTTTGCTGCCTCCGGGTTAATTGCGCGTTCAAATGCTTTTCTTACATCATAACCGGATGTCGGTCTTGCCTGCGCATTGCCGCGGTTTGGATTCTGTCCCTGTGGACGGCGGTCGCCATTCCCCTGGCGTCTGTCACCATTTCCAGAACGTCTGTTGTTATTGCCGCCGCGGCCGCCGCCCTGTTTGCTGTACTGTGCATTGAACACAGCAGTAATGCTTGATTTTTTCTTCGGGCGCTGCTCTGCGTTCTCAGTTTTTGCACCCTCAGCCGGTTTATTCTGCTCGTTTGCCTGTGGCTTCTGTGCAGGTTTATTTTCCGGTGCCGCTGTCTTGTTCTCTGCAGGTTTGCTCTCTGACACATTTTCTTTAT
>ENA-OQDE01000267-OQDE01000267.1-human-gut-metagenome-genome-assembly--contig:-NODE-267-length-34062-cov-5.346928_pt1 | contig 34062 bp, 35 predicted proteins | sample MGYA00242768_ERZ504595 | MGnify/ENA primary metagenome ERZ504595 (study PRJEB26092, sample SAMD00036307) | human gut metagenome | host: Homo sapiens | study: EMG produced TPA metagenomics assembly of... | reverse complement strand
GTCTGGAGAATATTTAGTTACTGTTCACTCCGTTCACAGTAACGTAGCCAAATTCATTCCAGATTGCCTGCGGCAATGGAATTTTGGCTTGTATGTCTCGGGATTTGGCATATTCATGCCAAACACCTCGCGGAATAGTGGTGTGTGAACAGTAACAATATTTATTCTCCTTTTTCCTCATCAGGATCTTCCTCTATCACAACATCCATGTGGATATTATTCTTTATCGCCTGGTCCACTGTGATATTTGCCAGATTTGTATGCTGATGCTTATCTGCCACCAGCATCTGGATCTCTACTGTTTTTCCTGTCTGGGCAGTGATGATGTCCTGAAGCTCTTTCTTCGCTTCCGGATTGTCCACATAGGACTGCCCCAGAAAATCCTGAAATTCCACATAAAGAACAGGTTCTCCTGTCTCACTGTTATACTTCGGAACAGATTTCTGAAGCATCTGCTTGAACATCCCTGTCGTCTGTCCTGTGATCACTCTCCAGCCTGCCACGATCTTCTGCAAATCTTCCGGTGCAGCTTTCGCCGGTGCTTTGTTTCCCGCCGGTTCCTGAACTGCTCCGGTTTCTGCCGGCATTTTCCCTGAACCCTGCTGCACGATCACCTGCTGTACCGGACGTTCATCCATCCGCTGTTCCAGCACACGCAGTCTGTCCAGAACAGAATCCAGATTAGTCTCCATTGCAGGACGGCACAGCTTGATCAGTGCAATCTCCACGAGAACCCTTTTCTGGGTTGCATATCGGATCTGGTTGGACAAATCCGAAAAAATACGGATATACCGCATCAGCGTCTCCACATCCAGCATGGTGCTCTCTTCTTTCAGAAGCTTCATGTTGTCGGATGAGACATCGATCGCTTCCTCCGGATTCTCAGAAGTCTTAACGAGAAGAAGATTTCTCATATACCAGGTAAAATCTCCCACAAACTGGCTCAGTTCCCTGCTCCTACGATCAGTTCCTCCAGGATATGAATGGAACCTGTCACATCTCCCCGGATCACTTTTCGCAAAAGCTTGCTAAACACTTCGGTGTCAACGGCTCCCAGAACCTCCAGAACTTTATCATAGGTAAGTTCCTGTCCAAGATAAAAAGCAATACACTGGTCGAGAAGGCTGAGCGCATCTCGCATGGAACCATCTCCCGCTTTCGCTACATATCGGACTGCTTTTTCCTCAGCTTCTACACCTTCAACTTTGAGCAGTTCATCCAGTCTGGCCGCGATAGTGTCTATGGTGATCCTGTGGAAATCATATCTCTGGCATCTGGATAAAATCGTAATCGGAATCTTGTGCGCCTCTGTAGTTGCCAGGATAAACATAACATAAGACGGTGGTTCCTCCAGTGTTTTCAGCAGGGCATTGAAGGCACCTGTGGAAAGCATATGAACCTCATCAATAATATATACTTTATATTTACCTTCTGTAGGGCGGTAAGAAACCTCTTCTCTGATCTCACGTATATTATCCACACCATTGTTGGATGCAGCATCGATCTCGATCACATTCATTGCAGTTCCTGCCTGGATTGCCTTGCACATGGCACATTCATTACAGGGGCTGCCATTTACGGGATGCTCACAGTTGACTGCCTTCGCCAGAATTTTGGCTACTGTTGTTTTACCGGTTCCTCTGGTGCCGCAGAACAGATACGCATGGCCGATACGGTTATGCTTAATCTGATTTGTCAGAGTAGTCACTATGTGATCCTGACCTTTGACATCCGCGAAATTATCCGGTCTGAACTTTCTGTAAAGAGCAGTGTAACTCATGAGTAAACTCCTATCGTAACTATTCAGCACCCCCACTGTCAGCAGCGCGCCAAATAGTTATCTCTATCTTATTATCACAGCCGCCGCGGAAAAATTCCCCGCGGCGGTCTTTTTTTACATCCATATCTTATATGAAAAAGTATCTGTCAGTCAAGTACTGTTTCACTTAATCAGTCACCAAAACTGATACCGATCTGTTTGGCAGCAACTACAAGCTGGTCTTTCGGTGATACCATCTTAAGCTTACCTGCGCATTCTTCAAGAGGTACACGTTTAATTTTGCCGTTTACCACGCCGATCATAATGCCATATTCGCCATCCATGATCGCCTGCGCTGCACCTGCACCGATTCTTGTGGAAAGAACACGGTCATACGGGCATGGTTCTCCACCTCTCTGTGTATGTCCCGGAACTGTAACGCGGACTTCGCTTCCGATCTCTTTGTAGATCTGGTCAGCAATCTCATAGGAAACGGACGGATATTTCTTTGCTCGGGCTTCCAGTCTCTCTTTGTATTTCTTTTTAGGAAGTTCTGCGTCTTCTTTGGAAATCGCACCTTCTGCAACTGCAAGGATTGTGAAACGCTTGCCTGCTTTGGCGCGTTTCTGGATTGCTGCGGTAACTTTTTTGATATCATATGGGATCTCAGGAATCAGGATGATATCCGCACCGCCTGCAACACCTGCATGAAGTGTCAGACTTCCTACCTTGTGTCCCATGATCTCTACGATAAATACACGTCCATGTGAAGATGCTGTCGTATGGATACAGTCAATGGCATTTGTGGCAATGTTTACCGCACTCTGGAAACCAAAGGTCATGTCTGTGCCATAGATGTCATTATCAATAGTCTTTGGAAGATGGATAATGTTCAGTCCTTCTTCTCTCAGAAGGTTTGCTGTCTTCTGTGTACCATTTCCGCCAAGGATCACAAGGCAGTCCAGGCAGAGTTTATAATAAGTCTGCTTCATTGCTTCAACCTTGTCCAGGCCATTCTCATCCGGAACACGCATCAGTTGAATGGCTGTCTGGATGTTCCGAGGATTGTGCCGCCCTGTGTAAGGATTCCGGAAAAATCTTTGGATGTGAGCATACGGTATTTACCATAAATCAGTCCTTTATATCCATCATCAAATCCATAAACTTCCAGTTCATCCAAATTGTTGCTCAGTCCCTTTACTACTCCTCGCATGGTAGCGTTAAGTGCCTGACAATCACCGCCGCTGGTAAGCATACCTATTCTTTTAATCATGATAGTATCCTCCATTTCTGTGTTTTAAGAATTATCCATATCCATACATACAAGACATGTTGTGTACTCTGGCATATCCATTTCCAGAATAAAGATGGTTTATTTCTGTTTATTATATAATATTTATCATTTTCATACAATAGCGTTAGAAAAGTTTTAGTTACTATTCACGCACTACGTTCGTTACTGTTCATTCCGTTTCCAGTAATAAGTTTTACTATAATGATTCACTATTGACAAAACAGCCTCCTGCCTATATAATCAGAAATGCGCAGCCGGGGAGATAGCGGTGCCCTGTACCTGCAATCCGCTACAGCAGGGGTGATGCCAATCCGAGGCTTGTATCCTGTGGAGCTGCCCTCTATAAGTGGCGTTGACGTTTGGGTCTTACGCAACAGGAATCTGTGAACCGTGTCAGGACAGGAATGTAGCAGCACTAAGCAGAAGCTCTTGTGTGCCGTAAGGGTGCCTGGGCTGAGTTAACTGTAGAGGTAACGTCTGTGGGACCATTCCGAAGTGCGGCGCGCAAAAAAGAATATTCATGATGCAGCTCATCATATAAAAAAGCATTCAGAATTTTATCTGTTGATAATTTTCTGAATGCTTTTCTTATTTTTGTGGTTTACAAAAGTCCATATATTAACAGAAGCGGGAAAGAGCCTTATACAATTTCCATCAGATAAAGAATAATTAATCCTCTACTACCTGTACCTGACTTTTGTTCTTATATTTCTTCATCACATGAAAATAATAAGGAATCAGTGGGATCAGTGCGGCGATCCATGCGGTCGGGTCAGCCATACAGACACCGGCAAAGGAAGTATGTCCCGCAATCAATACGACAATTCCGGTTCTCGCCACCAGTTCAAATACCCCGCCAAGCATTGGTACAAGTCCATATCCCATTCCCTGCAGAGTATTTCGATAGAGGAAAATACTTCCGAGAAACGGATATGCCCAGAATACTGTCCGGAAATAAGTAACAGACACATTTACTACGTCCTGTTCCGATGGATCTACGAAAAGATATGTCAGATATTTTCCGAAGAAAAACATCAGGAACATAACAAAAACGCTCCATCCCAGGACCATCATCTGCGTGTAACGGACTCCCTGTTTCACACGATCCATTTTTCCTGCGCCCCTGTTCTGACCTACATAGGTTGCTATAGTTGCACCGAAGGCTGTAAATACTGTGGCAAAAATATTCTGGATCTTACCGGCAGCAGAGAATCCGGCCATATGTACAGGTCCGTAAATATTGACCGCGCTCTGTACAATAATGGTTCCGATTGCTGTAATCGAAAACTGCAATCCCATAGGAATTCCAAGCTTCAGAAGTCTGCCGAAACTGTCCCAGCATATCTCAAAATCCTTCCGTTCCAGATGAAGGATCGGAAATCTTTTTACAATATAAATCAGGCAGCACACTGCCGAAATTCCCTGTGCGATCACTGTGGCATATCCGCATCCTTCTACACCCATTCCAAAGACTACAATAAAAACTACATCCAGAATAACATTGATCACAGCCGAAATGATCAGGAAATACAATGGCGACTTGGAGTCACCCAGCGCACGCAGGAAAGCCGCAAGTGCATTATATGCACCTGTGATAATAAGACCTGCATAAATAATTCCCATATATGCAGTTACATCACCAAATACCTCTTCCGGCGAATTCATCAGATGCAGGATTGGTTTGTTCGCAAGACTGAATCCTATGGTCATGACAATGGAAAATGCAGCCATAAGGTAAATGGACATGGCAACATAATGGCGCATCCTGTCAAATTTTTTCGCTCCGAACATCTGGGCTACGATAATCGCAAATCCACTGCTAAGTCCATTCAGCCAGCCGGTCACAAAAAACATCAGTGAACCGGTGCTTCCGATAGCTGCAAGAGCATTTACTCCGATAAATTTTCCGGCAACAATGGAATCTGCAATATTATAAAACTGCTGAAAAAGATTTCCCAAGCACATTGATCATAAATTTTATTATCAGACTCACCGGACTGCGACGGTCATGTCGTTTGTTGTATCTTTTTTCATTCTTTTTATTCGCCTCTTTTTATTTCTGCCTGTAACATTAATCCTGTTACTTCTATTACTCTTATTGCCTTTAAGATTCTTCCTGTTTTTTTCTGTCTTTTACTTTTATTGTTCCGGTTCTCCCTCCGGATTTTCCTGTGCAGCTTTAAGGGCTGCCTTTTCCTGCTTCTTTTTCTCACGAAGCTTTCTGAAAAACTCAGATAACATAGAAGAACATTCCTCTTCCAGAACTCCCTGTATAATCTTTACCTGATGATTAAATCCATCCACCTGTAAAAGATTCATCACAGAACCTGCGCAGCCCGCTTTGGCATTCATACAGCCGATCACTACTTCATCTATTCTGGACTGGACAAGTGCCCCGGAGCACATCTGGCATGGTTCCAGCGTCACATACATAGTGCATCCCTCCAGCCGCCAGTCTCCAAGTTTTTTACTGGCTTTGCGGATTGCATTCAGTTCTGCATGGGAGAGTGTATTTTTATCTGTGTTTCTTCTGTTATATCCACGTGCGATGATCTTACCCTCATGCACGATCACACAGCCGATTGGCACTTCTTCCAGAGCTTCTGCCTTCTTCGCCTGACGGATAGCTTCTTTCATAAAACGTTCCTGATCTGTCAACTTTTCTTTTCCTTTCTGCTGTTGCATCACTACCAGAATAGCAAAAAGAAAGCCTGAAAACCAATTGGTTTCAGACTTCCTATGCGTAGTCGAAGCGACGGGATTCGAACCCACGACCTCTGCGTCCCGAACGCAGCGCTCTACCAAACTGAGCCACGCTTCGTCAATGCAAGTGCTATTATATTAATAAAATCGCAGTTTGTCAATAGATTTTTTCAAATTTTTTTAATTTTTTCGAATATTTTCTTCTGATGGTCATATACATTATTGAATCTGGTTTTACGGAGGAAGGATTTTGGCTGGATATCGGCGTTTTATCGCATATGTATATGACTATGAAAGCGGAAAAAAGGCAGCAATTGCGGATTTATTAAAGTTGAAGTAAAAGATCAGCAATGTTCTGTTGAAATTCATCTGCATTGTCCGGGGCTGCCTGAAAATGTAAAATGCAATATTTATGGATTTACACGAAGGATGGCCTGATCAACGGAGTTCTTCTGGATACCTGCGAGACAGAAAAAGAAACTGTAGAATGCCTGATCATAACAGATGCAACAGATATGAATGACTCCGGCGTTGCAATGGGTAAGTTGGGCGGAATGATCATTACTTCAGATACCGGCGGATTCTTTGGTACTGAATGGGACGATCAGCCTATACGTCCGGAGAATTTCCATGAAATAAAAGCTATGCCTGACGCAGATATTCCTGAATCTGCGAAAATCACTTCACAGAAACCCGAAGTTCCGGCAGATATGGTATTACAGGAAATGCCAGAAGAACTTGAAGATATTTCAGAAAAACCCGAAGATATCTCGCTTACAAAAGTTCCTGACGATTCTTTATCAATTGAACCGTCTGCCAACATTCCGGCTCAGGGAACATCTGATAACAAGCCAGGAACAGAGTCATCCTATATCTCAGATAATACTGTTGAAGATTCCAATAGTTCTGAAAATGCCGGCAATCCTGTCCCGGAAAGAAATGCAGAAAACAGAAAAACCTCTGCCGAATTTTCCCCCTTCTCCGATGGCGAACTGATTTCTGCATGGAAGATACACCTTGATGACCTGAAGCATTTTCCGCGGCATTACTGTGCACTGCGCAATAACCGTTTTCTCCAGTATGGGCATTATAATTTCGGATATTTGCTTTTAGGACAAAGAAATAACGGACAGTATATCCTCGGCGTTCCCGGCGTTTATAATCAGCAGGAACGCTTTATGGCAAATATGTTTGGCTTTCCTTACTTCAAAGAAAGCAGCTATATAGAGATTCCAAAAATGCGCGGCGGTTACTGGTATCGTTTAATCGATACCCCGGATTCCCACAGATAAAATCGTCTTTTGAAGAATCTTCTGAAAATTCTGAAGTTCTTCAAAAGTATAGCTTCCATATCCAGGCCTGAGGACTCCGTCTGAGTCCTTATAAGCCTGCAGATAATATTCTTTCGCTCCTGCCAGCCACCCGGCGATTTCTTCAAAATCCTTCTGCGTATGCAGTTCCCGTACTACTGTTGTTCTGAATTCATAGTCCAGATTCCCATGCAGCAGAAAATCTGCTGTCTCAAAAATACTGTCCATATCAGGCTTTTCTATTCCGGTCAGATTTTCATAGTTATCCGGACAGGCTTTGATATCCATAGCTACTTTATCGATCAGTCCGGCTTCTGCCAGATGTTTTACAATCTTCGGACGTGAGCCATTGGTGTCCAGTTTAACAGCATAGCACAGCTCTTTGATTTTTCCCAGAAATTCCTCCAGACCATCTGACAGTGTAGGTTCCCCTCCTGAAATGCAGACCCCGTCCAGAATCCCCTTTCTTTTTTTCAAAAAAGTCAAAAGTTCCTCCTGACTGTAATCCGGCTGTTCTCCGGGAGCCACAACCAATATACCATTCTGACAGAACGGACAGCGGAAATTGCATCCACCCAGAAATATAGTACTGGCTACCTTTCCCGGATAGTCCAGCAATGTCGTTTTATTAAAGCCACAGATTCTCATTGTTTATCTCCATTCCAATTATATTTTACCGTATATAAATCTGATATATCATTTTATCATCAGGCATCTGAATCCTCAAGTTAAACCACCTATGTTATAGCAATCCGGGCAAAAATCCGAAAAAAGAACCCTGTTTTACCAGAGTTCTTAATCACATTATTGTTTTGTTATCAGTTCAACTGATAAACCTCAGCAGACTGAAGTCCGAAGCTTAATGCTTCTGAATGGCTGTCACAATAAATATCAACATGTCCATAAGGTGTTCCCAGATCCTCTACTGTGTATACATTTCCGTTGATCAGAAGCTGTGTTCCAAAGGGTACTCCCGCCATAGCTACAGTACGTCCTGCTGTCGGAACTGTTCCGCTGGCTGTCAGGTTACCTGCTGTACCGCAGCACTGTGCACAGTTGCAATATGCAGTCAGTGTAAAGTTGCCAAGGTATTTTCCCTGACCGGAAGAACTGTCTGAGGATGCCTGGCTGTCAGATGTATCTTCTGATTCATTGCTGTCAGAGTCTCCCTCATAGAAATCTGCATCGTTCTCTTCGTATGTATCTTCATCATCAGAATCCCCTGAATCTTCAGAAGTATCCTCAGATCCTTCAGTCTCCGAAGAATCCTGACTGTCCGAAGAGTCTTCCTCATAGGAATCTGTATCTTCTTCATAATCATCAGAACTCTCTTCTGCATCCTGTTCCTGTGCCGCTGCCGCCTCTGCTTCGGCCTGTGCCTGCGCTGCCTCTCTGGCTGCTTTTTCCTCTTCTGCCTGCTGCACAAGCTGAGCAATGCTGTTATCTGCATTGTTGATTTCTGCAGTCAGTGCTGCTGCTTCTTCCTGGCTTGCGCTGATCTGGCTTACATAGGAAGAGATGTTATCACTTGTGCTTGCTGCAAGATTCTGAACCTCCTGCTGTTTGGCCGCTCTCTCTTCAAGAAGCTGATCAATAGCAGCCTTCTCTTCCTCAGCAGTTGTTTCCTGATCTTTGATAGTGTTCTGAAGGTTCTCGCATTTCTCCAGCATAGTCCTGTCATACTGGGAAATCTTCGCAACACTCTCTGCATTGTTGAGGAACTCAGAAAGATCCTTAGATGACAGCAAAGTCTCTAATGCAGATGTACCGCCATTCTCATACATATACTGGATGCGGAGTTTCATATCATCGTACTGTTTATTTAATGCTTTCTTAGCTTTCTTTAATTCTGTGTGAAGCTGTTTCAGCTCATTCTCTTTCTCTCCGGCCTGTATGCTGAGTTCAGAAATCGCATTAGTCAGGTCTTCATACTGTGTATTCAAATCAGACAGATAGTTCTCCAGCTCCTGCTTCTTGCTCTGAAGGCTGTCAATATTCGCCTGTGTCTGGGCAAGTCCGGCTTCTGCCTGCTGTTTCTGAGCCTGCATATCAGCAATCGCATCTTCTGTTGCATATGCAGTTGTTCCCATGGAAAAAGTAAGCATTCCGGCCAGCAGTAATGAAAAAACTTTTTCTTCATAATTAATCACCTTTCTCGTTAATCTGAAACCCAGTATATCATATTTCGTAAAAAAATCAACACTTTTTATTAATTTATGTAATAATTATGTAACATTTTATCTTCACTAATGCTCAGCAAAAAACAGACACTGCCCCTTTTTCAGAGACAGTGCCTGTGCTTCTTATCTGTTTACAGTTCTTTATTCACCGGTTATTCCGCAGCTGCAGCTTCTTCCGGTTCCGCATCCATAACTTCCTGGAACTTGTCCAGAATGATCGTCTGGATCCTGTCACGTGTTGCAGAATTGATCGGATGTGCAATATCACGATATTCTCCGTCTGTTGCCTTACGGCTTGGCATAGCGATAAATAACCCTTTTTCTCCTTCAATCACCTTGATATCATGTACTACAAATTCATCATCGATCGTTATGGAAACAACCGCTTTCATCTTTCCTTCTTTTGCTACCTTCCTCACACGCACGTCAGTAATATTCATGATACAAATTTACTCCTTTCGATTTACCGAATCTATCCGGCTGTTTTATTTACAGTATATATCTGTCATTTTTCTCCACGACGATCTTCACTTCACCGTCGCCGCAGTAATACGAATTTGCACGAATAGTATCCCGGCTTTCAACAATGCAGTTCTCAATATGAGTATTATCTCCCAGATATACATTGTTTAAAATCACAGAGTTCTTGATCACGCAGTTATTTCCTACAAATACGTCTTTAAAAAGAACGGAATTCTCCACCGTACCATTGATAATACATCCGCTGGCAACCAGGCTGTTCTTCACCTGTGCTCCCGGATTGTATTTTGCAGGAGGCAGATCATCAATCTTTGTCTTAATTGTCGGTTCCTGTTTGAAGAAATAGTTTCTGATCTCCGGTTTCAGGAAATCCATATTTGTCTTATAATATGCTTCTGCTGTGGAGATATTGCTCCAGTATGTGTCAATCTTATATCCATAGATTCTCTTAAGATTCTTGTAGCGGATCAGAATATCCTTTACAAAATCATGTCTGCCTTCCAGCGCAGCTCTCTCGATCAGCTCGATCAGCTGTCTTCTTCGGATAACATAGATACCTGTTGAAATTGTATTATAAGAAGAAACCATTGGCTTCTCTTCAAATTCCTCAATCCTGCAGTCCTCATTCATACGGAGAACACCAAATCTCTCAATCTCACTGGGATTATCGCAGGTAGTGCATACTACCGTAACATCTGCACGTTTCGCAATATGATATTCAAGAACCTTGTTGTAATCCATCTTGTAAACGCAGTCGCCGGATGCGATCACTACATATGGTTCATGACTGCTTTTAAGGAATTCCAGATTCTGATAAATAGCATCTGCTGTTCCCTGATACCACAGACTGTTCTCTTTTGTGATCGTAGGTGTAAATACAAAGAGACCACCCTGTTTTCTTCCGAAATCCCACCATTTGGAAGAGCTTAAATGTTCATTCAGAGAACGGGCATTGTACTGTGTCAGAACAGCAACTCTCTGAATATGAGAACTCGCCATGTTGCTCAGTGCGAAGTCGATACTTCTGTAGCTTCCGGCAATCGGCATTGCTGCGATTGCCTCTTATTTGATAATTCTCTCATGCGGTTATTATTACCGCCAGCCAAAATAATACCTATCGCTCTCATTATTCGTCACCGTCCTTTGCTGTAATTACCTGTCCGCCGGCCAGCTCACCATCAGGATAATCCTCAGGAACAGTTATACCTGAGATTGCTGTATTCTTTCCGATCCTTACATTATCCGGGATCACGCTGCGTTCACCAACCGTAGCAATTCCAAATGCATAAACTGCAGGTTTCAGCACATTCGGTGCTTCCTCACCACATCCCAGTACAACATTGTTTCCAATAGTAACATCCTCGGCAATAATAGCCTTATCCATCTGTACGCCCTCACCAATGGTAGAATTGCGCATGATAATGGAATCACGGATCACGCTGCCTTTTCCGATCACAACATTTGGTCCGATCACAGAATTATGTATTTCCCCGTAAATTTCTGCACCCTCACCGATCAGACATCTGTCTGTAACCGCATCTGCTGAAATATACTGAGGCGGGATAATATCTCCCTTTGTGTAAATCTTCCAGAATTCTTCATAGAGATTAAATTCCGGAATAATATCGATCAGTTCCATATTGGCCTCCCAATAAGAACCCAGTGTTCCTACATCCTTCCAGTATCCATTGTATTCGTAGGCGAAAAGTCTTTCACCTTTCTCCTTGCAGTATGGAAGAACATGTTTGCCAAAATCACAGCTGTTCTGATCCTTCAGAGACATCAGTGCTTCCTTTAAAGCAGGCCAGCTGAAAATATAAATTCCCATGGACGCCAGATTGCTGCTTGGATGCTCCGGTTTCTCCTCAAACTCCGTAATACGTCCTATGTCATCTGTTACCATGATACCAAAACGGCTTGCTTCCTCAATAGGTACCGGCATACAGGCAATCGTCACATCCGCTTTATTCGCTTTATGGAAATCAAGCATTACTTCATAATCCATCTTATAGATATGGTCACCGGATAAGATCAGGACATAATCCGGATTATACTGTTCCATGTAATCCATATTCTGGAAGATTGCATTGGCTGTTCCTGTGTACCACTCACTGCTGGTACTCTTCTCGTAAGGCGGCAGTACTGTTACACCACCTTCGTTTCTGTCAAGATCCCATGGAATACCAATTCCGATATGTGTATTAAGTCGCAATGGCTGATACTGTGTCAATACACCTACTGTATCGATGCCTGAATTAATACAGTTACTTAAAGGAAAATCTATGATACGATATTTCCCGCCAAAAGCAACTGCAGGTTTTGCTACTTTTTCTGTCAGTACACCCAGTCTGCTGCCCTGACCGCCGGCCAGAAGCATAGCTATCATTTCTTTCTTAATCATGCAATCACCTCTTGTTGTAGTTATGGTAACTATTCGTCAGTCTGCTGTTTCGCGAGGCACTGAACAGTTACAGGTTATGATTATTTAATTATAACACACTTTTATCTGTTAGTGAACATTATTTACAATTTTTGTTTCTCATTTTTTGTTTTTTTATGATTTTTGCACACGTTTTTTTATTGAATCTGTATTTCCACCGATATATTATTAGGCATTTTTTATATATCCAATGTCGTTTTTTGTAATTTTTTATCAACCAAAAGAAGTCCTTTTCATTTTAAGGCACAGGGAGTATAATAAACAGACAGATAAAACAGTTCCAGTAACTATGCGAATATGTTACAGTTACCGGATTTATAAAGATTTGTAAATAATTAATCAAGGAGAACATACTATGTATCAGATAGATTTTCACAAACCACTTCATATACATTTTATCGGTATCGGCGGCATCAGCATGAGCGGACTGGCCGAGATTCTTCTCGGCGAGGATTTTGTCATTTCCGGTTCCGATTCCAAATCCAGTCCTCTTACCCAGGCACTGGAGAAAAAAGGAGCCACCATCTATTACGGACAGCGTGCCACAAACATTACCGATGACGTAGATGTTGTGGTATATACCGCAGCTATCCATCCTGACAACCCGGAATTTGCCTGTGCAAAGGAAAAAGGACTTCCAATGCTCACACGTGCAGAGCTTCTCGGACAGATCATGAGGAATTATGATACTCCTGTTGCCATTTCCGGAACTCATGGAAAAACAACCACGACATCTATGGTATCTCACATTCTTCTTGCAGGAGACTGTGACCCGACCATCAGTGTGGGAGGTATTCTTCCTGCTATCGGCGGAAACATCCGCGTAGGCAATTCTGAGACTTTTGTCACAGAAGCCTGCGAATACACAAACAGCTTTCTGAGCTTTTTCCCAAAGATCAGTATTATCCTGAATATGGATGCAGACCATCTGGATTTCTTTAAGGATATTGACGATATCCGTCATTCCTTCCGCCGCTTTGCAGAGCTTCTTCCTGCTGACGGTACACTGATCATCAATGCAGATACTCCGAAATATGAAGATATCATCCGGGATCTTCCATGTAATGTGATCACTTATGGTCTGGAACATGATGCAGATTATCAGGCAGCAGATATCACTTATGACAAATATGGACATGCTTCCTTCTCCGTTCTGCGCAATGGCGTTAAGGTTGGCAGCTATTATCTGAAAGTGCCGGGCATCCACAATGTTTCCAATGCACTGGCAGCAATTGCCCTCGGTCATCTTCTTGGTCTTTCCGAAGAAGTGATCATCAAGGGACTTGGAAGTTTCACAGGAACAGACCGCCGTTTCCAGTATAAAGGAGAAGTTGCAGGGGTTACGATCGTAGACGATTATGCACATCATCCTACAGAAATTGAAGCAACTCTTCATGCCGCACACAATTATCCCCATAAGAAATTATGGTGTGTATTCCAGCCACATACATATACCCGTACCAAAGCTCTGCTTCCGGAGTTTGCCAAAGCACTCAGCCTGGCAGATCATGTGGTAGTTGCGGATATTTATGCAGCAAGAGAAACCGATACTCTGGGAATTTCTTCTGAAGATCTGCAGAAGCGTATTCAGGAACTGGGAACTCCCTGCGAGTATTTCCCTACCTTTGATGAGATTGAGAATTATCTGCTCTCCAACTGCCAGGAGGGTGATCTGCTCATCACCATGGAGCCGGAGATGTTGTAAATATCGGGGAGCATCTGCTGGGTAAATAATGTTTCTGCCTGACATAAATATCAGCAATTTATACAGGACAATTCGGAAAATAATTTTTCAGAATTGTCCTGTTTTTTACAACCGCCCAACTTATAGCACTTATAGCAATAGAAGATACTGAACACTTGTGTCTCTGTCGACAATTTCCATTAAAAAGTTATAAACATTTTATCCCCCTCAATTCTTCCTTTATTTATAACAGTTCAGATCACTTATCCACATTTTCCACATCGTTATACACATTTTCATCTGCCTGCATATGTGGATGTATATGTGCATAAATCACTTAACATAATTCGACATTATTCGTCCCCGTAATACTCCGTTTTTCCCTGAAATTCAACATTTTTCAGGTTTCCAATAATATATACCATATTTCACCTTTCCACATTATCCACATTATCCACATTCAAATGTGGATGAAATCTTCGACAAAAATCCCCTATTCTCTTTTAAAAAATGTTGTGCTATAATTCATAGATATCAAGTCAGAGGAAAAATATCTTTTTTTACTCTGACATCTTATTATTATGATATCAGGGTCAAAAGGTCAAAAAGTCGTTCGTGCTTGCACGATAAGACTTTTGAACTTGGGACCCGCCAAACATGAGAAAGTAGCGATTTACGCAGTAAATCAGCGGATTTCGAATGTTTGAGAATTGTGGGAGCTGCTTTGCAGCGGAGCAATTCGTGGATATCAGGTTAGGGGCAAAATACCTTTTGACCCTAACATCTTATTATTATGAAAGAGAGTGGAAATTCATGGCTATGATCACTTTACAGAATTCCCGCAATGCGGAAGTAACTGTATTAACCAACAATTTCATAGACAACTATATGCCTGGGGCCAATGGAGAATTTGTGAAAGTATATATCTATCTTCTGAGGCTTCTTTCTGACACCTCTGTACCCTTCAGTCTGGAGCAGATGCTGATCATTTCTTCTGTACAGAACGTGACATTATCCGCGCTCTGAAATACTGGGAGAAAGAGAAACTCCTTACTTTAACCTACAGAAATAACGAAGATATAGCAGATATCATATTGAATGTACCACCTGTAAAATCTGCTGCTTCCGACACACCCGTTTCGACAGCCCCTGTTACAAAAACAGAAACCCAGACTTCTTCTGCGCCGGCACAGCCTGTGAAGCAGACCACCAGATCAGCCACTGCACTGTCTCCTGACCGTGTAAAAGAATTAAAGCAAAATGATGAGATCGTACAGCTCCTCTATATCGCAGAACAGTATCTCGGCAAAACACTCACTCCTACCGAGATGAAAAAGATCCTGTTTTTCTATGATGAGCTGAAATTCTCGCCTGATCTGATCGAGTACCTGATCGAATACAGTGTCAGCCGCGGGCATAAGAGTATGCGTTACATAGAAACCGTTGCTCTTGCCTGGCAGATGAGGGAATCACCACTGTCACCATGGCAAAAGAGGCAAATTCCCGTTATGCCAAAGAATACTTTACTATTTTTAAATCAATGGGAATCAGCGGACGAAATCCGGTAGATACAGAGATTTCTCTTATGAACACCTGGCTGAATGATTATGGTTTTACCATGGATATCATCCAGGAAGCCTGCAGCCGTACAGTTCTCTCTACCGGACAGCCAAGTTTCCAGTATGCAGATAAAATCCTTTCCGGATGGAAAGATAAAAATGTCCGTACACTTGCAGATGTCCGGCTCCTCGATGCTCAGCATCAGCGCCAGAAGCTGGAAAAGAATACCCAGCGAAAAGCAGCTTCCAAACCGGCTGCATCAAACCGGTTTAACAATTTCCATCAGCGACAGTACGACTTTAACGAATATGAAAAGAAATTACTGAATCAGTAACGGCAGTGACATAATCGTCTGAAAGTCACTGAACAGCTACAAAAAAACAAACGAAAGGGTGTGAAGTCATGCCTTTACAGAATTATCAGTATGATACGATCATGCGGGAATACAGCAAGACCCAGTCTCAGAACAGACGTATTCTGGAGGAGCGTACTCAGGAGATTTATAAAAAAATCCCGCGCATCCACGAAATAGATGAAGAGGTTGCCACCTTAAGCGCCAAAAAAGCAAGAGCACTCTTAAGCGGAGAATCATCAGGTCTTGAGGACCTTAAAGCTGCAATCTCTCTTCTGTCCCAGGAGCGCAATGCCCTGCTGGTATGTAACTCATATCCGGAGGATTATCTGGAACTTCCATATAAGTGTCCGGTCTGTCAGGATACCGGTTACGTCGGAAGCCAAAAATGCACCTGTTTTAAGAAAGCAGAGATAGAACTGCTCTATACGCAGTCCAATTTAAAAGAAATTCTCAAAAAAGAAAACTTTGACCACTTTTCTTTTGATTATTATTCTGATACAATGAAGAACGAAGCTACCGGACTGACAGAAAGAGAGACGGCCCGGAGAGCTTATGATATTGCCAGAGGTTTTGTGAGAAATTTTGACAGTTCCTTTGAGAATCTGTTTCTTTACGGTGATACCGGTGTGGGTAAGACTTTTCTTTCTCACTGTATTGCTCATGATCTTCTGGAATCAGCACATTGCGTTATGTACTTTTCCGCATTTGATCTGTTTGAACTGCTGGCAGACTCCAAATTCTCCAGAGATAAAACAGAAGGACAGGAATTTGTATTTGACAGCGATCTGCTGATCATCGACGACTGGGAACTGAACTTACAAACAGCTTTGTCTCTTCCCAGTTGTTTTTGTGCATAAATGAACGCATCATGCGCAGGAAGTCTACGATCATATCAACAAATCTGAAACTGGAAAATTTCTCGGATACTTATTCCGAACGAACCTTTTCGAGAATCGCCAGCAACTACCGTATGGTGAAGCTGGAAGGAAAGGATATCCGTATACAGAAAATTTTTTTAGGAGGAAAATAAAACATGGCACAGGCAACAACTAAAGATTTAACTACACTTCCGGTGGGCAGACTTGGTCTGATCCCTCTGATCAGCTGTAAGGATCTGGGTGAAAAAGTAAATGAATGGCTGATACAGTGGCGTAAAGAGCGCAGCCACGAAGAGCTTGATTCTTTTGCATTTGAGGGTTATCAGAGAGATTCCTATCTGATACCGGTCCAGACAGCACGTTTCGGTTCCGGTGAGGCGAAATGTACGATCATGGAATCTGTACGTGGTGACGATATCTATCTGATGGTTGATGTATGTAACTACAGTCTTACCTACAGCATCGGACCATACGAGAATCTTATGTCTCCTGATGACCATTTTCAGGATCTGAAACGTGTGATCGGTGCAATCGGCGGCAAAGCCCGCAGAGTAAACGTGATTATGCCTTATCTGTACGAAAGCCGCCAGAATATCCGCAGCGGCAGAGAATCCCTGGACTGTGCAACAGCACTTCAGGAGCTTGTAAGTATGGGTGTGGAAAACATCATCACTTTTGACGCACATGACGCGCGCGTGCAGAATGCAACACCTCTGCATGGATTTGAGACTGTACAGCCATCCTATCAGTTTATCAAAGCTCTTCTCAACCATGAGAAAGGACTTCACATCGACAACGATCATTTCATGATCATCAGCCCTGATGAGGGAAGCATGAACCGCGCAATCTATCTTGCCAATATCCTTGGTGTTGATATGGGTATGTATTACAAACGTCTGGATTACTCCAAGAGAATCAACGGACGTCACCCGATCGCAGCTTACGAATTCCTCGGTCCAAACCTTAAGGGCAAAGATATGATCCTGATCGATGATATGATTTCTTCCGGTGATACAGTTCTTAAGATTTCTTCTCTCCTCAAGGAAAGAGGAGCAGGCAGAATTTATATCTGCTCTACTTTCGGACTGTTTACAAACGGACTCGAGAAATTTGATGAGGCTCATAAGGCAGGAGTGTTTGACAAACTGCTCACTACAAACCTGATCTATCAGTCTCCTGAGCTTCTTGCAAAAGATTACTACATCTCCTGTGATATGAGTAAATATATCGCCCTGATCATTGATACTCTTAATCATGATCAGTCTGTAAGCTACCTGCTCAATCCGGTTGACAGGATCAACCACTGCGTAAGCAATTACATGGCTCAGTATGATGAGAAATAAATAACTTCTGTAAAATTTATAAAAAGAGATTTCATGTTCTGTTCCGGCTGTTTCATCCGAAATTCCTGCAGTACATGAAATCTCTCTTTTTGTTATATATAATGCGATCCACTCTTCTATGCTGCCCTACACTGAATAACTGCTTCGCAGTCTGGTTAAAAATTCAGGAAATAATTTGCTTCCCATAAGGGATTCCATCTCTGTCCAGAAGTTCCATCTCGCGTTTACTGCAGGTACTGATGATAACCTGCTTTTTCTCCTTATACATCCATCCAAGAACTGCCTCAAGATCTTCTTCCTCATACATCCCAAAGATATCATCCAGTATCACCGGCAGACTTTCTTCCTGACACAGAAGCTCTCCTGCAGCCATGCGCATGCAAAATAAATCAGCTCCAGAGTGCCGCGGCTGAGACATTCCAGTGCTTCCACTCCGTTCCCGGTAGTTACTGTCATGTGGGATGCCGCATCCATCTGTACGTCCTGATATTCACCATCTGTAATCTCACTCAAAATCTGAGAAGTACGTATCTGCAGCTTTCGTCCCACCTGAAGATGAATATTTCCTGACATTCTCTCTATGGTTTCCATCGCCATATTCAGAGCCTGTACTTCCCGCTCTTCCGATGTAAGCAGAAAAGAATTTTCTTCGTATTCCCGGTATTCTTCCTTAAGGTTACAAAGTTCTGTTTCTTTCTCATCATAGTCCTGTCTGAGATTTTCTTTACTGCATCTGAGTTTCTCCTGCCTGGATACCCAGCGTTTCTTCATCCGTATTCTCTTCTGAAATTCCCTTGCATACTTCAGCTGCTGTTTTCCACAAAATCCCACCAAGCAGCTGCAATAACCGCTACGATCAGACTTACCGAAACACTGTCCGCTATAATCGCAGTCAGAATCAATCCAAAGATGCCGGCAGCGGCCGATATCAGCATTCCCATTGCAAAGCTGTTTCTTTTTGCCTTTGCCTGTGCCATTCTCTCATCCAGAATAACCGCACCATTTTCATCTCCGGGATGCATCCGTAACGACTCCTCTTTTTCATTAATCTGATCCAGCTTTCTATTCAGATCATTCAGATCACTTATGATATCATCCATCCTGGTCAGAAGTTTCTGCCTCTCCTGTTCTGTCTCTTTCTGTTTTCTGTCTGCCTGGACCAGATAACCCTTTCTGGACATCTTGAGCATCTGCATGGCCCGTCCCAGGTCCATGGAGCTGTCTGCAGTTCCCTGATAGCCGGTCATAAATTTTTGCAGCTCCCGAGCCAGATCCTGTTCTGTCGGACTCTTTAACTTCGCAGCAAAAACTGCATTATCGTAGATTGCTTCACTGATATCTCCGAGAAACATATTTTTAATATACGTATGTACTATCGCTCTTTCGCTTTCATTCTCTCCATACAGAACGTTAATTCCCGGAGAAAACTCTAAAGTTTTATCATGGATTTCTCCAGAGTTTTTAATATTTAACTGTCTGATAATCATATTCTGTCTGTCACCTGCTTGTTTCCAGTAAAGCCTGAAGACCATAATATAATGCCTTCTCCTCCACTGCATTTCTGTCTTTTTCAAGAAAATAACTGATATAGTCACCAATCAGTGTTCCACTATATTTTTTTTGAAGTGCTTCCAGATCATAGGAAGGCTTTGATTCATCCAGAACCTCTGTTACGTAGCCAAAAGACTTCAGTCTCTCGGGAAGCAGCAGAAGCTCCGGTGCCCTGGTTCCCTGGATCACGATCCTGTAGATATTCATGCGTCCTTTATTCGCCAGATCCGCCTTCAGCATATCTTCCAGAGATGCCTGTGTAGAATCTTCACGCAGCATCAGAAGAATCTGCTCATAGGAACGGCAGGCAAAAGGAACAAAATTTGTCTTAAGCCTTCCGTTTTCCAGATGTCCTTCTATGTATCCATGATCACCCAGATCATTTCTGTCAACAGGCTCCAACGCACCTGCATAAGCTGCATTATCCCGGATCAGAATCTGGGGTTTATGAATATGTCCTAATGCAATATAATCAAATCCTGACGCAGCAATTGATTTGATATTCATGGGGATATGCTTCGCATCTCCACCATGAGCCAGTAAAATATGAACCCCCTCTCCCTCTGCAGGATGTATAGAATCATACAGAGGATTCTCTATTTCCTGATGTTCATAGCTCAGTCCATATACATAAACATCCAGTTTCTCATCTTTCACACAGGTAAGCTGTTCATTCTTAAAAAATGTCACATTCTTTTCCCACTGAAAATCCCGGTAAAAAGAATCAGCCTTAATATAGTCATGATTTCCTGCCATCAGATAAACCGGGTATCCGGGATGGTGGAAAACAGGTTATTTACTTCTTTCAGTTCCCGTAGAAGAGGCTGGCGGTGGAACAAATCTCCTGCTATAAATAACAAATCCACCGGATTCTCGCGGATACCCGCAATAACCCGGCGGAAAGTTTCCCAGATTTCTTCCTCCCGCCTGCTGCTCCATGGACAGCCCCTGTCAGGAACTGCACCAAGGTGTACATCTGCAAGATGAATAAATCTCATGCCAATCTCTCTTTCTATAACATTTTTGATATCTGCGGATTGCTCTGCAGCTTCAATGCTCCCACAATACTGATATCAGTCAAATTATAAGTCACAGTTTTTAACAGTTCTTGGGAATGGAATTACGTCGCGGATGTTGCCCATGCCGGTAAGGTACATTACGCAACGTTCAAATCCAAGACCAAATCCTGAATGGCGTGTGGAACCATATTTACGAAGATCAAGATAGAAGTCATAATCCTCTTTCTTAAGTCCCAGCTCGTCCATACGTTTCTCAAGTTTCTCAATGTCATCCTCTCTCTGGCTTCCACCGATAATCTCACCGATTCCAGGCACCAGACAGTCCATAGCTGCAACAGTCTTGTTATCCTCATTCATCTTCATGTAGAAAGCTTTGATCTCCTTCGGATAATCTGTTACAAATACAGGTTTCTTAAAGATTTCTTCTGTAAGATAACGTTCATGCTCTGTCTGCAGATCGCATCCCCAGAATACTTTGTAGTCAAATTTATCGTTGTTCTTCTCCAGAAGCTCTACTGCTTCTGTGTAAGTAACATGACCAAACTCAGAATTGATCACATGGTTCAGTCTGTCCAGAAGTCCCTTATCAACAAAAGAATTGAAGAAATTCATCTCTTCCGGTGCATTCTCCAGTACATAACGGATCACATATTTCAGCATTGCCTCTGCAAGATCCATGTTGTCATTTAAATCTGCAAATGCGCATTCCGGCTCGATCATCCAGAACTCTGCCGCATGGCGGGTTGTGTTGGAATTCTCAGCGCGGAAGGTTGGTCCGAAAGTATAAACATTGCGGAATGCCTGTGCAAAAGTCTCGCAGTTTAACTGTCCGCTTACTGTCAGATTAGTTTCTTTTCCGAAGAAATCCTGAGAGTAATCTACAGCACCCTTGTCATCTGTCGGAACGTTGTTCATATCCAGAGTAGTTACCTGGAACATCTCACCTGCACCTTCACAGTCGCTTCCTGTGATCAGCGGAGTATGCACATAAACAAATCCCTGCTCCTGGAAGAAACGGTGAATCGCATAGGCACACAGAGAACGTACACGAAATACTGCCTGGAATGTGTTTGTTCTCGGACGAAGATGTGTGATGGTTCTTAAGTATTCAAGGCTGTGGCGTTTCTTCTGAAGCGGATAATCAGGTGCAGAATTACCCTCTACTGTAACTTCTGCTGCCTGGATCTCAAATGGCTGTTTTGCTTGTGGAGTTGCTACCAGTGTACCTTTGACAATGATCGCTGCACCTACGTTTAATTTGCTGATCTCAGCAAAGTTCTCCATTGTATCGTGATAAACTACCTGAAGAGTCTCAAAGAAGCTTCCGTCGTGAAGCACGATAAATCCAAATGTCTTGGAGTCACGTACGCTTCGTACCCATCCACCTACTGTAACCTCTTTATCCAGGTATTTTTCTCTCTCTTTGTAAATCTCTTTTACTGTTGTTAACTTCATATCTATGTTTCCTCTTTCTCCTCATCGTTCTGGTCTTACACAAAAAGACGAAACGCTGTTTCAGATAACAGCCGTCTCGCCTTTTAGTATAGACTATTCCCTGTTTTCACGCAAGGAGTAATCTGGTATTTAACTATGTTTTTTCTTTTGTCAGGTGTAGCAAAATCATGCTCTCTGCCATTTGGTCAGGCAGGCACTCTCAATGAATCCATACATTTTGCAAAAATACGCTTATATGTCCTTGTAGTATAGTGAAGCCCGTCATCTACCGTACCGGTTCCGTAATGATCACTGGCAAAGCTGTATCCTGTTGATTTCAGATAAGAATACATATCAATATAAGTATAAGCAGAAGACAGATTTGCTTTCATATACTGATTGAATGATCTGACTGCCGCCTCACTTCTGTCCGCTCTTCCCGCATTGGGAAGCATCAGACGATTCACCGGATTTACAGACATGAAGTACAATTCACATCCTTTGCTTTTAAGCTGTGGTGCAATCCAGTTATAATACTCCGCATAATCTGCAGATTTTGACAAGTCGTTTACTCCAAAATTAAAGATCACTGCGGTTTTCTTTGAAAGAATACTGTTAGAATCGTGCTGTACTATGGAATAAAGCTGAGCCCATCCTGTAGTGGTAAACCAGTCCAGTCCCTTTCCTGCCGAGCAGACAAACTTCACATTTTTAGTCGCAGATTCTCCCATTCCTGTCAGAACATTTTCCATAAATTCCGTACGGGAATCACCTACAAAAATCACCTGTTTATATTTATAGATATCTACCTGCGGAAGCTGATCCTCTGTAAGGTCTGTTTCCGTTGTTCTGTTAAATACCACTGCATAGAGATCCACATTTCCATTTACCGTGATTTTTTCTTCTGCCTCATACTGCGGAGAGACACTCTGCATCGGTTTTGTGGACCACCCCATAAAAGTATAACCCTCTGCATCCCTTACGCCCGGAAGAGAATAAGAACTTCCTTTTGCCAGAGTTGTTTTCTGCCAGGTGCTGCCGTCACATCTGTGGAAAGTCAGCTGTACTGCCTTCTTCTGTACCGCATAAAGAGTAATATTCTTGTTCACTGTACATTTCGCCTTTGCTGTTGCTTTCTCGGAATTCTTCTTACTTGACCATCCCTGATTAACATAACCGGTTCTTGCCGGTACTTTCGCAAAGGTAACAACTGTTCCCTCTTCTACTGTCTGAGTAAGTTTTTGATAAGCCGCATTAGTGCTTCCATTTCCCAGATAGTAGCTGACCGTATAATAATTACTCTTTCTGCGCACTGCATAGAACTGAGTTGCTTTTGTAATCTTTACTGTATCACCGGCCGAATATTCCGGTTCTGTTTCTCCCTTTACAGTTGTCCAGCCCAGATTTGTATAACCCTTTACTTTCGGCACATCAGGCAGTGTCACTTTCTGATTTTTTGACGCATACATGGTGAGCGAAGTATAAATTTTGCTGGTACTTGTTCCATTATTGTTATTGAAAGTAACTGTGTAAGGCAATTTCTTATATACAGCATAGAGAGTCAGTGTTTTTGATACAGTCACATTCTGGCCTGCTTTATAGTCAGCTTTGGAGGCTTTTTTACTCTTTGACCATCCCAAAGACTGATATCCTGTCTTGACAGGCACCTGCGGCATTGTAACTGTAAGTCCTTTTCCGACTTTCTGATTCAGTCTGGTAAATTTACTGTTGCTTGCCCCCGTATTGGTCTTAAAATTCACCTGAAGTGCTGTACGGCGCACAATGTAAAAATCTGTGTCACCGGTCACTGTAAATTCTGAATTCAGTTCATATTTTACAGCAGAACTTCCCTTTGTATCTGTCCATCCATAATTAATGTATTTAGATGATGGCATATCCGGAAGTATGACGTTTTTTGTCTCATATGCCTGCAGAATTCCATTGGAAAACACACTGGTTCCTGAATTATTATAAAGGGAAACCGTACATTTCTTTGGCATATAGAAGTTCAGGATGCCTTTTTCGAGAAACAGATTCCAGCTCTCGCCTTTCTTCAGAGTAAGAATATCTCCACCCTTCAGAGTGATCGCATCTCCAAGTTTTTCATTTTTTTCCAGTTTCCACATATCCGGTGCACCTGTATCCGGTACATTGGGAAGGATCAAAGATTCACCCCAGGACATCACTGTTCGCAGCTGTTCACATTCATTTCCTTCTCCGTCTATAAACCGGAGCATTACCTCTTTCTCCGGATTAATCGTCGGCGTTGGAGATGGTGATGGTGTGACTGAAGGAGTCGGTGTTGAAGACGGCATCGGTGTGACCGAAGGAGTCGGTGTTTCTGTCAGTGCAGGTGTACACTCCGGTGTCGAAGTCACTGTTGGTGTTGGTGACAGTTCCGATGCCATTACTTTCTCCGAATCAGAAGCTGCCGGCAAAGTATTTTCTGTATCAGTTATGCATGAATCTTCTTCCCCTGAACTGAAAATCTCTTCAAAACTGTCCGGGGTGCCGAACTCTGCTGCCTGTACGGGAACTGTTGCAGTGATCAGTGCCACAGTCAGAAACACACTTGCCAGACGCTTTCCTCTTTTGTGTCTTTTTCTGTACATATTTACCTCCATTTTGCAAAACGTCCCAACATAAAATATGCGGGACGTTCTCTATGCATTCCCAATCATTCAAAAACATCTTCAGACTGCCCGGCTTTTGACCAGAACCGCCACAACCTGCTCATATGTAAATAATACCAGATTTGTCATCCTGCTATGTAAACACTGTTTTCTTATGGTTGAAAATATTCCTTATAATTTATTGATAAACCTCATAAATGCTTCTCTGCCTTCAGCAGTGCATTTATATACGCCGGCATCCTCAAGTACATGAACGAATACATTACCGACTTCTTTTCTGAGAACATCCTGAATGTTGTCTTTATCAAGGTTGTCATATTTCGGAAGGAATTCTGCAACCCACGCTGCATGTTTCTCAATCTTCTCATTGGAAGAAATGTCTTTTCCCTCCAGAATATATTCTGCCAGAAGTTCCAGTTCTTCTTTTAATCTTGCCGGAAGTACGGCAAGTCCCATTACTTCGATCAGACCAATATTCTCTTTCTTGATATGGTGATACTCTGCATGCGGATGGTATACACCAAGAGGATGCTCATCAGTAGTAATGTTATTTCTAAGTGTGAGATCCAGTTCAAACATATCTCCGGATCTGCGGGCGATCGGTGTGATCGTATTGTGCGGTTCTCCATCAGTTTCAGCAAAGATAAACGCACTTTCGTCTGTATAACCTCTCCACGCTTCCAGAACATGTGTAGCAAGCTCTATCAGTCTCTTCTCATCCTTATGACGGATCCTTAAAACTGAAAGAGGCCATTTAACAATACCTGCTTCTACATCCTCATATCCCGGAATAGTCACATGTTTCTCGATCGGTGCTTTTGCCATTGCGAAAGTATAATGTCCGCCCTGGAAATGATCGTGACTTAAAATAGAACCGCCTACGATAGGCAGGTCTGCATTGGATCCCAGGAAGTAATGCGGGAAAAGTTTTACAAAATCAAAAAGTTTAATAAAGGTATTCTTCTCGATCTTCATCGGAACATGCTGACTGTTAAAGACGATGCAATGCTCATTGTAATACACATATGGGGAATACTGAAATCCCCAGGGACTGTCATTTACAGTGATAGGAATGATTCTGTGATTCTCTCTGGCAGGATGATTAACTCTTCCTGCATATCCTTCGTTCTCCGGGCAAAGAAGACATTTCGGATAACTGCTGGATTTTACAAGCTTGGCAGCAGCGATTGCCTTCGGATCTTTTTCCGGTTTGGAAAGATTGATGGTGATATCGATTTTACCATATTCACTGTCTACTGTCCATTTCTGATCTTTCTTTACACGATAACGACGAATATAATCGCTGTCCTGACTGAGTTTATAGAAGTAATCGGTTGCTTCCTGTGGATCTTTCTCATATCTGCTCCAGAACTCATTCTGTACCTGCGCCGGACGCGGCATCAGACAGTTCATAAGTCTGGTATCAAAAAGGTCTCTGTACACAACACTGTCTTCTATGAGATTTCTCTTCACAGCCTCATCCAGAAGTGCATTTAATACCTCTTCAAGATCGATATCCCTGTACTCTTCCTCAGGTTCCACATATTCGTCTTCTTTAAAGACATCCAGAAGAAGATTTATTGTATAATTCTTCTCGCAGGCCGGTGTAAGTCCTGTTTCTACTCCGTACTGTACTAATTTTTTAATGTTCTCATATAACATCTGTACGTTCCTCCGTTTCGCTGTTACTGTTTCACTCTTACAGTAACGTGTTTAAACAATAAATTTCTCTGCCACTGTTTGTCCTTTTTAGAATACTCAAATATCAGTGAAATGTAAAGAAGCATTTTTACAATTTTTTGGATAAATAACCGGCAGGTTGCTGTCGCATTACTGTTCGCTCCGTTCTCAGCTGCCTGCCGGTTATGTTTTTCATCAGTAATTTACTGTTTCTATATAGGTGATAAACACATTTCCGGCTTTCTGGAAAAGATCCGTACTGTCATTCATTCCATACGGATAGGTCTCTTTTTTAACCGGATCATACAGCCAAGTATTATATTCATCATATCCTACGATCACCACGCTTGTATCTGCTCCCGTTTTGGCAATTACCGGACGCTGTGCACTTATCTCGTACAGCACACTGTCCAGACTGCAGCCGGAAAGATCGATCACAGTTCCGGTCTTTTTGAGGCTCTTTTTCAGGGTTTTAATATCATAGGTTCCCTGAAGCACAATCTCCGGAATCCCTTCTGTATCTATCTGCATTTTTGTCTTTTTATTTCCACGTTCCCATACATACTGCTGTGTACGGTTCAGCACTACACCTCCCAGCGTATCTGCACGCAATACAGCCTTCGCCGGATCTGTATAGATACCGTCCAGTCCGCCCTGTCCGTAAACATAATATGCTGTTTCCTGAGGAATCTGAGTGTCCAGAACAATGTCTTTCCGGTCGGAACTGCTTATCTTTGCATACATAGTCAGCGGAGAATCTGTCTGTTTGGTTGTGTTAAATACCAGTTTCACACGAACACCTGTCCTGGATGCAGAAATAAGTTCGATTTTTACTGTATTTGCCGCTGCCTTTTTATTATTCATGATCGTATCTTTCTTCTGGGCAACATAAGAGGTTTCTCCGGATTTTGCAGAAAGTTCAAACTCGATCAGAGTATTTCCTACTGAAATATCAGTGATATAAAGTCCGTCTTTCCGGTATTCTTTTTTACATTTCCTTCAAAATCTTCAATACGCAGAATGCGGATCCCAACAGATTTATGTCCCTCCTCATCTGTAAGAATATCTTCTTTATTCAGCATTCCATAAATCAGATCTTCATTCATAAATCCAACTGTACGAAGTCTCTGGCCTTTCTGCGGTGCGATCAATCGGGTTTCACAGGTATCAAAATCGATTTCCTTGATATTTCCCTTTTCATCCCCCTCTGAAACCAGCCAGGCTGCATGGTCATTATTATCGGAAGATACAAAATTCGCATTTTTTATTCCTTTTTCAAGAATTTCACTGGAGTTCTCTTCGATATTGATCCTGTAAAGATTCTTCGCCAGAATCAGAAACAGCTCATTCTTTTCATTGACATAGGACAGTTTTTCAAGATCTTTTTTCAGAAATTCAAATGATTCCGAAACAGGGATAAAGGCTCTTTCTTCTGCCACGTTTTTATCACGATTGTAATGGTAAACTGCAATTCCTTCATATCCTTCATGGCTTCCTCTGTTCATATATCCATAAAGTACGAAATCAATATCTCCTTCATCAGTTACTCTGACGATCTTGATGTCATGCTGAGTTCTGGAATCGCGGAAATCTCCGTCCTTCAATTTTCTGAAACTGAAAACCTGATTTACCTTTTCATTGCCCGGTGAATAGGACCACAGATCTCCCTCCTGCACAAAAGCTATCACAGTAGCAGCATCATTCATCATATATTCTACATTCTTATCGCGCACTCCAAGGATAATCCCATCATCCTCATAAACAGGCAGTGTACCATCAAAGACCTGATTTGCAGAACGTTGGAAATCCAGCAGATAAATCCTGGTATCCTGATATTTCATTCTGTAAAATTCTTTTACGTCATATAATTCCGTTTCCTCATCCTCATTCTGCGAAGTCAGCTGATATTCCAGCACAACGCTGGCAGTTGTCTCATTGATCTCTTTGATCACAGGAATTCCCTCCTGACACAGCTGCGGAGCAAGATTACCCCAACTGATCTCACTCAGGGAAGAATTAATATTAATTCCCGAGTAATTCGTTGCTGCTCCTGTTGTCTGTGGTTCCAGATAACTTCCCAGTGCATCTGCTGACTCTTTGTCAAGACACGCTTCATAAAAATATTTTACAAAAGCTGCATAATCTGATGCATGTACTGTGACCTGAAAACAACTCTCGTATAATAATATGCTGTACCCTCATCCAGTTCCAGGGCAATCTGCATGGAATATTCCTGATTCATACGCAGATCACTACCAATCTCCACGTCTACGGACAAATACTGATCTTCTTTTACAAGATTCTTAATCTTCTTATTTTCAAGGACTTTACTTCCATCAGATGTACGGATCTCATAAGAAAAACTCTTTACTTCCGAATCATAGGGATTCACTTTAAATGTCAGTTTTTTTGATGTATCCAGAGGAGTCACACTGTCTCTGCTAAAATCCGCCTGCATAGGCTGCGCATATCCATACATCCGGTTTATCAGCGTATCATTCATATCCACCATGACTTCCGGAAACACTGCGTCATTAAAATCAGAACGGTTATCTGTGGATTCACTGTTAAGAAGCAATGCAGTACCTGCTGTACCAAGCAGAAATACCAGAAGAAGAATACCTGCTTTTTTCAGTATCCTTTTCATCGCACACTCCCTTCCTGTTCTTTTTCATTCAGAAGCCTGTCCAGTGTGGGATGGATATTCAGGGCTGCAAGCATTTTCTCCACCTTACCCTGGTCTGATCTTTTCCCTGTTCTGACTGCTCTGATCAGGAGATTCTTAGGTGTATGTTCCATATCAATAAACTCCAGGATCTGGGTATCATAACCTTTGCTCTCCAGAAGATCTGCACGCACAGCATCTGTGATCAGCGCAGACATCCTTTCTTTCAGGATTCCATAGCGCAGAACCGGCTCCAGCATTTCATTTTTGATCTGTTTATTAACTTCATGCTGACAGCAGGGTACGGAAAGAATGACTTCAGCTCCCCATTCCACTGCCTTGGCAAGTGCATAATCGGTAGCTGTGTCACAGGCATGAAGCGTTACCACCATATCCACACAGGATACACCTTCATAATCTGCAATATCACCATGATAGAAATGCAGCTTCTCATATCCGTATCTGAGTGCCAGAGAATTACATTTCTCAATTACATCTGTTTTCAGATCAAGACCTATGATATTTACATCATATCCTTTTAGTTCTCTTAAATAATAATACATGGCAAAGGTAAGATAACTCTTTCCACAGCCAAAATCCAGAATCGTTATTTCTCTGTCTCTGGAAAGTCTGGGAAGTATATCTTCAATAAATTCAAGGAAACGATTAATCTGTCTGAATTTGTCATATCTGGCATGGATAATCTTTCCCTGTTCATTCATAACTCCCAGATCGATCAAAAACGGAACCGGAACGCCTTCTTTAAGAATATATTGTTTCACCCGGTTATGTGCCTGGATCTGAACTTTTTCTTTCTGTTCATGGTGTTTCTGTTTAATAGTCATTTTCCCCTTTTTACTGACAAGAACAACCCCGTCTGTTACCGCACCCTGTGCCTGAAACTGTCTGAAATTCTCTGCAAGTTCTTTTTCCACATATTCAATCAGTTCCGTACGCCCGTAGTTTTTATGCAGAACTTTCTGTCCTTCTGTGGCAGATGCCTGATAACAGATCTGTCCTTTCAGCCGGATCGGACGAATCTTTATTTTTGATATGCCATCTTATTTCTGCCGGCACTCAGAACAGCCTGTATCAGATTTTCATTTATCTGTTCTTCTAAATATTCTCTTAAATTTTTCATTGCTCTTTCTGTCTGTTAATGTTATATAATCTGTTGTAACTGTCCGGTGTACCGGCAAACCGATTTCCCGAGCAATTACAATCTGTTTTAAAAGTATCTCCTGCAGCGATATCTGCGGCATCTTCTTCTGGATATTTCCTGACAAAGCATTACCTGTATCAGTTCATCCAGAAAATCCTCCCTGATAGCCTGAGTGCTTATTTCCGGTTCCATACTCTCCCTGATCTTGCAGCTTAAATGATAAATCATATATTTATCCGGATATTCATCATAAAGGCGGCTTCCCTCATAATCCATGAGATCACATTCCTCTTCTATTTTCTCCTGAATATGCTGTACAGTCCCCGGATAATAGGATTTCATCAGGTTAAATTCTTTATCCTGCATCCGTTCTCCTTCATACAGAAGAGGATTTGCATATGTGGTATAAAACGGAAAATATTCTTTCAGATACATCGTACGATCCTGCATTCTTTTCGATTGTCTATTTCAGTATATGCAAGTTCTGCAGACTGTGCCGAAATACAGTTCACATGCCGCTTTATTTCATCTACTTCTTGCAGATTACAATTCCTGGATCATTCTTACAGTTAATTTGACACTGTGTTCAATTGCCGCCATCTCAAACTCAGCGTAATCCATGTGAGCACTTCCGTCTGCCTTATCAGAGATTGCTCTTACTACAAGGAATGGAATATGGTTCAGATAAGCAGCCTGACCGATAGCAGCACCTTCCATCTCTACTGCAAATCCGCCAAATTCTGAAATGATGGCATCTTTAACGCTCTTATCTGAGATAAACTGATCTCCGGAACAGATTCTTCCTTCAAATACACTGATCTCAGGATTTACTTCTTTACATACTTTTGCAGCCAGTTTACGAAGTTTTTCATCAGCAGGGAAGGAAAATTCATCCATCTGCGGAATCTGACCTTTCTTATATCCGAAACCGATCGCATCCATATCATGATGTAAAACATCCGTAGAAAGAACAATATCCCCAATATTTACATCATTATTCAGACTTCCTGCAATTCCTGTATTGATCACTGCTTCCACACCAAATACATCAGCAAGGATCTGTGTGCACATACCTGCGTTTACTTTTCCGATTCCGGAGCGTACAACAACTACTTTTTTTCCTTCCAGAGTTCCCTCATAGAAATCCATACGGGCTCTGGATGTAATTGTGACATCCTGCATTTTTTCCTTGATTTTTGCAACTTCCTGTTCCATTGCTCCGATAATTCCGATACATTTCATTATTAAAACACCTCTTCTTTGTATATTGTAATTTTTCATTTTCATGGTATCAGGTTCAGATGTGTAAACAGTGACAAATGTTCCTGACATTTCTTTATTATAGCAAAACTTTATTTATATGGAAACTTTTTTTATCCTCTGTTATAATACAATTGCTATTTTATGTTACTGTTCACTTCGTTCTCAGTAACGTAGTGGTATGTGAACAGCAACATTTATATTTACATTTTTTTTCACACAGGAGGAAACATATCATGACGTATAAAACAAAAGGTGTCTGCGCCAGCCATATTGAATTTGAAGTAGATGACAATAAGAAAGTCCACAATGTCCGTTTCATCGGCGGATGCAGCGGAAATACCCAAGGTGTAGCCAGTCTTGTAGAGGGAATGGATGCAGAGGAAGTGATCAGCAGATTAAAAGGAATCAAATGCGGATTTAAGAATACCTCATGTCCGGATCAGCTTTCCACTGCACTGGAGGAAGTTCTGAACAAATAAATAACTGTGGAAATACTGAACAGTTACGCAAGTGACCGTATAAAATATCCCACGAAAACTATAGCAAGCCTCTTAAATAATGTAAATTGAATCAATATATTATTTACAAAGATTGCTATAGATAAAGTTTCGTGGGATATTTTTTAATTTACATATCTGTCCTGTCCCATTTATCACACAGGGACTGAACATCTCTTGAAAATCTTTCCAGATCTTTATTCGGCGTTCCTTCATTTTTCCTGATAACCGTAATAAGCCTGTAACCAAGTGCCAGAAGTTTCTCGAAGGCTCTGGCTGCTCTTGTTGCCTTCGGTGATGCAGATGCTTTCTGGATTTTCACACCCTTTGCCTCATACAGACATACATCGTCTGCCAGATCATAAACCGTACCGCTGAACGGAGCCATTGTATCATACCCCAGTTCATCTGTCAGACGTTTTGCAAAAATCTCTGTAACTGTATCATCTCCATGAGTAACAAAGACTTTCTGCGGTTTCTCCTCAAATGCCTTCGCCCAGTCTAAAAGGCCATTCACATCCGCATGACCGCTGATTCCCGGCATCTGGCAGATATGCGCTGCCACATGAACAGGTTCACCAAACAGTTTCACATCTGCAGCCCCCTCGATCAGTGCTCTTCCAAGAGTACCGACCGCCTGATATCCTACAAAAAGAATCGTATTCTTCTCATTCCACAGATTATGTTTCAGATGGTGCTTGATACGGCCTGCATCACACATACCACTGGCTGAAATGATTACCTTGGGCTCCTCATCATAATTGATCGACTTCGAATCATCACTGGTGACGGAAATCTTCAATCCAGGGAAACTGATTGGATTAATTCCCTTTTTGATCAGTTCCATCGCTTCTTCATCAAAACAGTCATACTGATGCTCCGAGAAAATCGTGGTAGCTTCATTTGCAAGAGGACTGTCCACATATACTTTAAATCCGTCATGTCCATACACCAGTCCGTCTGCCTTGATCTGTCTGATAAAGTACAGCATTTCCTGCGTACGTCCCACTGCAAAAGAAGGAATCACAAGATTTCCTCCTCTGTCAAAGGTTTCCTGGATGATTTCCGACAACAGTTTCACATAATCAGGCTTTTCTCCATGACTGCGGTCACCGTAAGTGGATTCCATAACTACATAATCTGCATGGTGCAGATACTCAGGATCCTTGATCAAAGGCTGGCAGGTATTTCCAATATCTCCGGAGAATACAATCTTTTTCTCTGTATCCTCCTCCCTGACCGTCAGTTCAATACTTGCAGAACCCAACAAATGACCCGCATCAATAAACCGGACTGAAATTCCCTCTGCAGGAGTGATCATCTTATTGTACGGGCATCCCACAAAATTTCTGATCACTCCCATGGCATCTTCCATTGTATAAGCCGGAACAAATTCCGGTTTGCCCTGTCGTCTGCCTTTACGGTTTCTCCATTCTGCTTCAAACATCTGAATATGCGCACTGTCTCTGAGCATAATATCGCATAAATGGCTAGTGGCATCTGTGGCATATACCGGTCCCCTGAACCCCTTTGCATAAATAGCCGGAAGATTACCTGAGTGATCTATATGTGCATGTGTCAGAAGAACAAATTCTATCTCTCCCAAAGCCACTGGTATTTCTGCATTTTCATAATAATCCGGTCCCTGCTCCATTCCGCAGTCTACAAGAAACTTGTGACCTGCTGCCTCCAGATAATAACAGGATCCCGTAACCTCATGAGTTGCCCCGATAAATGTAATCTTCATATAAAAACCTCCCTTCAGATTTTGATGTACTCTCGGAATCTTTTTGATATCCCCAATTGTTTTGCTGCATTTTGCCTGTTTAACCCGGCAACTTTTTACTGCTTTTATGATCCTTCTATATTGTATTAATTATACACTACAATGAAACAAATTAACAATATCTTTTCTGAAAACAAAAAGCAGAAACAGTTTTTTTTCGACTGTTCCTGCCTTTCTTTGCATCTGCCACGTGAGAATTTTAAAAATTTGCCGATATTTTAATGATTCTCTGTCGGTCAGTGCATAAATATATAACGTTTTGTTCCGAGCCTTTGATCCGCACACTTATACGAAGAATAAAATGCCGGATTTCTGCTTCGCAAACTTTCATTACATATACTATGCGAATCAAATCGGCAAATATCACACAAAAATAAAATTTTTTA
>ENA-OQDE01000266-OQDE01000266.1-human-gut-metagenome-genome-assembly--contig:-NODE-266-length-34172-cov-3.754648_pt1 | contig 34172 bp, 40 predicted proteins | sample MGYA00242768_ERZ504595 | MGnify/ENA primary metagenome ERZ504595 (study PRJEB26092, sample SAMD00036307) | human gut metagenome | host: Homo sapiens | study: EMG produced TPA metagenomics assembly of... | reverse complement strand
AAATTCATCTGTATATTTGCGAGGTTTTCGTCGTTGTTTTTGTTCGGTCATAAAGAGTGCTCCTTCGTGTATTTATTATAGATTATATGACCTTAAAAAATCTGTCCAGTTAATTGTAACCTATCCAGAACAGATTCAGTATATATCGGAGAAGCGGAAAATGTAAAAGAACGTTTGTTGCAACATTTGCGAGATTATCAAGCTGAAAAAGAGAAATATTATTGGACCACGGCAGTGATTTTTATAGGGAGAGACCTGAACAAGGCATTGATTCGTTATCTTGAAAATCGATTTGTGGACATTGCAAGACAGTGTAAACGGTATCTGGTGCTTACAAAAAACACTTATCGAAATACGGTGATGAAGGAATCACAAATAGCAGTCATGGAAGAATTTATTGATAATGTTAGAATTTTGATAAGTGTTTTAGGATACAAAGTATTGGAACCTGTCAATAAACCAGCAGCTATAGAAGAAAATGATGGTAACGAAATTGAAAAAGAAGAAATAAGTTGCACTTGGAAAGAACAGTGAAGGGAATAGGAAAGATAGAAGCTGATGGTATCCGTACATCTGAAGGCTTTGTAGTGCTAAATGGGAGTCATATTGCTCCAGAGGATGATGAGACAATCTCAGCAGGTATTAAAGAAAAGAGAAGTAAAGCTAATATTGTAGAGGGTATTCTACAGGAGGATGTTTTGTTTTCAAGTCCATCTGGTGCAGCAATGTTTGTGGTAGGTAAGAGTGCAAACGGATTGACAAGCTGGAAAAATGCAGACGGTATCACACTTAAAGATATTGAAAGTGATGAAACAAAATGAAACTAATGTTATTGCGAATGGTAATAAAAAGTACTGATTCCGATTTGGTGCTCCATGCACCAGTCCTTGTCAGAGAGCCCGCTTGACCGGCATTCGCTAATCAGGTCCAGCCACTTTCATCAGAGTAGTGCAGTCTTTTTGAACTCATAGTAATTCACTCCTAAAGGTTATTCAGAGTGAATTCAACCGGAATCAATCACAGTTAGAGCAAACGGCTCCAACTACAAATACAGCTGATCCCGAGAGATATTCACTCCTGAAGCGATTATCTCATGAAAAGTTGGTGGCGACAAACCGTGCGATTATACATCGCTTACATCAGATAAGCCATTCAAAGAAGTGGAAATCGGATATTCCGCTAACTGATGAAAAAGGTAATCCGTTATTGTGAAAGAACGGAAAACCGATGTTTAGAGCTTCGTACAGCATACTGCAAGACGAACTGTTTCACTATATGACGGAACAGGGGTTCAAAGGCTTTCAGCGTGGCGAATACGGAAGTATGGCGGAGCATTTAACTTCTCTGCAATACCTAATGTATGGATTTAAAGATTACTCTAGCTTCTTTCGGGCGTTTAAAAAGGAGTACGGAATATCGCCGAAGGAATTTCGAGAGATGAATTCGGTGGATGTAAACGAATTTACAAACAAAATATAGAAATCATGAACGCAATAATTTTTGCCATTCGCTATAATTTCTATTATGAGATACCCTATGTATAATAGAAATGAAGGAGAATATTCGAATATGAAAGCGATAAAACTTAGAACGGAGCAGAAGGTAAATCCAATCGGAATAGACGGGAAAGAACAGTTCCTCTCATGGATTTGTGAGGACGGAATCTCTCAGAGTGCATATCAGATTAAAGCATGTACTGGAGATCAGACCATTTATGATAGCGGCAAGTGGCAAGTCAGGACATGCATCATCTGTTGGAACTGAATTTGGAAAGCAGACAGCGTGTTTGCTGGAAGGTGCGTCTGTGGGATGAAAAAGACGAAGCTGGAGAATGGAGTGAAGAGGCTTATTTTGAAATGGGTCTCTTAAGCGATGAAGATTGGAATGCCCAGTGGATCAATCCAGAACTTTCCAAACTTACAACAAAGGAATACGACTGCAGTGATGCAATCAATGCACAGGCAAAGAAGGAATGGGAAACACGGGGAATCGAAGGCGAGTATGAAGTACATCAGCCTGCAAGCTACCTGCGACGTGTATTCAGTGCGCCTGAGGGAACAATGAAAAGATTCTATATTACCTGTCACGGGTTATATGAGGCATGGCTAAATGGAAAACGTGTAGGTGATGCCGTTCTGATGCCGGGCAGTAGCAATTACAATAATGAGCTTATTTATCAGACATATGATGTTGCAGATTTATTGCGTGAAGGTGAGAATGAGCTGGTGATTGTTCTTGGTGATGGCTGGTATCGTTCTACATCTGGAGTCGATGGTGACCGCGGTGTGTTCGGACAGGAACTGGGATTATTATGTCAGTTGGAAGTGGATGGAAAATCGGTGCTTGTATCTGATGAGACATGGGAAGCAAGTCAGGCAGGACCTTTGCAGCAGAATGATATGCAGCAGGGGGAAGTATACGATGCGAGAAAAGAAGCATTTGCCACAGAAAACGGCGTGTGGCATCCGGTAAAAACAGAAGACTTTGATAAGAGCCTGCTGAAAGGAATGAATACTGTCCCAATCAAGGAAATGGAGAACTTCGAAGGTAAACTGATTCAGATTCCGAATGGAGAGACGCTCATCGATTTCGGACAGAATCTTGCCGGATATGTGGAATTTACTGTGTTTGGTAAAGATGGAGAAACAATTGTTCTGACTCATGGCGAGACTCTGGATGAGAACGGGAATTTCACGACAGAGAATTTCCAGGATCGTAAACGCCACAAAGAGGGCGGTACGTATCAGATGATTTCATACATTTGTAAGGATGGAGAGAATCACTACAAGCCAAGATTTACCATCATGGGATTCCGCTACGCAAAAGTGGAGACAACACTTGATTTGTCAGATGCGACATTCGTTGCACATGCAGTATACTCTGAGATGGAAGAGACAGCAGACTTCACTTGTGGAAATGCGGACGTGAACCAGTTAGTATGGAACAGTAAATGGAGTCAGAAGGGCAACTTCTGTGATGTACCAACTGACTGCCCGACTCGTGAGAGAGCAGCGTGGACAGGAGATGCGGGACTTTATGTCGATACGGGCTGATGCTGATGGATAGTTATAATGTATATAGAAAATGGCTGGCGCAGTGTCGTTACGGACAGTATCCAGAAGGCAAGGTGGCAAATATCGCACCGCCGAACAGCAAAGGAAGCTTTATGACAGCGATGCTGGCAGGTTCTGTCGGCTGGGGGGATGCCTGCATTATTGTGCCAATGGCAATGTATCGTAAGTATGGAGATGTTCGTATACTGGAAGAAAATTATGAAATGATGAAGAACTGGTATGCCTTTTTGGAAAGCCGTGCAGAGAACAATGCAATTCAGTCGGGTATTGATTACGGTGAGTGGTGCGAGCCGGGAACCAATCCGATGATGTCTATGCAGAACGGAAACTTTGATGTTGCAACCGCATATTTCGCACATTCTGGGGAAACGTTGTCTGAGATTGCAGCGATTCTCGGCAAAGAAGAGGATGCGGCACATTACCGTGAAGTGTCAGAAAACGCCAAGAAAGCATTTGAGGAAATCTTTACGAAAGACGGCGTGGTAGAATCAGAGCGTCAGTGTCAGTATATCCGCCCGATTCAGTTTGGCCTTGTGGATGAGGAAAAGTGCGCGAAGAACGCAGAGAAGCTGAACGAACTGGTGATTGCAAATGATTATCATCTGAATACCGGATTCCTGACAACACCGGCAATCTGTGGAACACTGTGCGAATACGGATATGAAGATACCGCATTCAAACTTCTGCTTCAGGAGTCTGCACCGGGATGGCTGTATGCCGTGAAGAAAGGTGCCACGACAATCTGGGAGACATGGGATGGTATCAATGAAGAAGGAAAACCAAGCGATTCTCTGAATCATTATTCCTATGGTGCAATTACCGGATGGCTGATCGGTGGCGTATGCGGAATTCAGCAGGAAGGAAGAAAAATCACAATAAAACCAATCGCATGCAAGGAATTATCTCATGCAAAGGCAGTGTATGATTCTCCGGTTGGAACAATTGAGAGCGGATGGAAATACGAATGTAATAAGATTACGTTCGAGTTTGTTATTCCGGTGAACACGGTGGCAGAAGTAGTGCTACCGAATGGGGAGAGACATGAACTTGCGCCGGGAGTACATAAGTTCTAATGGATATGGATAGTTAAAAAAGAAACGGATAATCAACCCGTTTATCTGTTATCTTATTTTTTCAATTCGTTTTATTATAGATGCGATCGTGAAGGAGATTGTGGAGGTAACGGTGGAAAAGGTAAGCGAGAAGAAATAAAAAATAGGAAGGAGGTTTAGAAAATGAAGAATGCATTAATCATATCAGCAAGTCCAAGAAAAAGAGGGAATTCACAGCTCTTATGTGAGCAGTTTGCAGAAGGTGCGAGGGCGATGGGACATGAGGTGAATCTGGTCCGTCTTGCAGAAAAAAAGATAGGATTCTGCCTTGCATGCGATGGATGCATGAAAATGGTGGCACTTGTGTACAAAAGGATGATATGGCGGAAATGCTGGCACAGTTTCAAAAGGCAGATGTGCTGGTGCTGGCAACACCGGTTTATTTCTACGGTATTACAGCGCAGATGAAGACATTTATCGACCGTACCTATCCAATCTGGAGAAATCTCGGAAAAAAAGAAGTCTATTATATTGTTTCCGCAGGACTGGGAGAAGACATAATTGAACGTTCCCTTGGGGATCTCGATGGTTTTGTGGAACATCTGGAAGATTCTCCGGTGAAAGGACGGCTCTATGCTGCCAATGTGATGGATGCAGGGAAGATAGCAGAAACTTCGGTTATGGAAGATGCGTACCGGATGGGCAAGGAATTATAGGAAAATAATGAGGTGGTGTTTACCGATGTTACGGCAAACACCACCTCATTTAATCTTATGCAATCGTATTGGTAATGCTTCCGCTTCCTTCTACGATACATTCTACAGTATCCCCCGGTTTCAAAAACTCTGGCGGCTGGAATCCCATACCGACACCGGAAGGGGTTCCCATGGAGATGATGGTACCGGCTTTTAATGTCATTCCCTGAGACAGTTCGCTGATTACATGAGCCATATAGTTGATTCCGAGACAGATCACATCCTGGAGAGGGTGTGGAATCGGAGCAAGCAACTGTACATCTACGAATAAGGATAGGCAAGATTATCGTTTGCAAAAGGTGATTTGTCATGAAAATAGTAACAAAAACAAGAATTCTTCAACACATAAAATGCGCTGAATTTCTATAATAGGTGTCAAGAAAGAGAGGGCAGATCAATGAAAACAGATGCACGAGTTCGCTACACAGTACATATGATTCAGAATATTTTTCTGGAACTTCTAAAAGAAAAACCAATTGCCAAGATTACGGTGAAGGAAATCTGTGAACGCGCAGAAATCAATCGCAGCACGTTTTATAAACACTATCAGGATGTGTATGATCTTATGGAAAAACTGGAGAATGAAGCCGTAGAGGCATTTGAAAAATTATTGGATTCCTATGTACAGAACGAAACTGTACCGGCATTAGTCACTCTGCTGACCTCACTCCGAGAAAATCGAGAACTTCTTTTGCCGTTGCTTGCAAATTCTTCGAATGATGATTTTATGAAACGGCTTACGGATGCCTGTTCCGGATATGCGTTATCTCACATCACACCGGAGGAGGACTATACGAGTAATCCAGAACAGGCGGCCGTCTATGCTTATCTTGCAGGAGGAACATCAGGAATCATCAGCAATTGGCTGGAAACCGGTACACAGGAGCCTCCGCAGCAGGTTGCCGAATTGATTCAGGCGTTGAATGAAACCGTGTTGACGGTATTGGTTCACTGAAGTTTTCCAATTTCCTTCAGCCATGCAATCTCATCTCGAATCGTCTCATGGAAAGGTCTGGTCTTGTAGCCAAGATCTTTTCTTGCTTTTGAGGAGTCGAAAGCATTATTTCTTGACAGATTATAAATCATGTATTTTGTAAGTGCAGGTGTGGAGCCCTTCTTCTGAGCCTGCTTTTCCAATATATTTGCAACGAAAGAAGCCAGTGGAAGAGGAAGGAAGAAGAGCGGACGTTTGCAGCGACCTTCTTTTGCAACAATGTTTGCAAATTCCGGATAAGTAATGACTTCATTTGCCAGAATATAGCTCTCTCCGGATTTTCCATTTTCTACTGCCAGAATGACTGCGTTTGCAAGGTCTCTTACATCACACAGGTTAAAGGTTCCGTTGATTCCGATGGCAGCTTCTCCGTTCATCTGTTTGAGCAGTCCATCGGTTACCTGTCCGATTGCATTGTCTCCAGGTCCAAGGATGCCGCTTGGAAGTACAAGGCAGGCGTTCAGATGCTGGTTCTTTACTGCATCTAACACAAGCTGGGAAGCCATTGCTTTAGATTTTCCGTAAGCACTGATCACCGGATCCGGGTCATAGTAACTGATTTCTTTCATTACGGAGCCTTTCGGCGCTTCCGGAATGGAACCTGTGCTTCCTACATATACTAACTTTTTGCATTCTTTATGTTCCAGACACTTATCAATGATATTCTGAGTTCCGCCTACATTGATGTCCATCACAATCTTCGGCATCTCCATACCGAGTGCAACGATGCTTGCACAGTGCAGAACGACTGTTTCTGTCTCTGCATCTACATGGAAGAAAGTTTCCAGAGATGCTTTATCTCTGAGATCGCCCTCAACAATTTCCACATCCTTTGGAATGTACTGAATTGCAGGATCGTTTGGCAGTACAAATGCACGTACGCTTTCGTTCTGCTCCAACAGCTGTCTGCATACTTCGCTTCCGAGATATCCTGCCGCACCGGTTACTAGATAAGTTCTTTTCTTGTTCGTTTTCTTTATCATGATGATTCCTCCTGATATTTGAGCTTCATTTTTGTAATCTTGTTGCTGCTCACGTGATATCTATGAACAGCAACAAAATACGTTTCTGTTTGTTTTATGGGTTGTTACAATTGCCATTATAGTGAGAATGGACAGAAACTCAATCATCAATGTGGAAGGAAATGTAAGATAATCGACAGTGGAAAGGAATCTGTTGGAGAAGTGGGCACGGATGATGAAATTGATGTCATAATATTAAGAATGAATTTACAAAATTAACCTATTGTGCTATTTCAAATAAAACGTTTAAAAACTTGTAAAAACCACAAAGAGCCATATTTTTGTATAATTTCTATGCGTATCTTTTGTCTTTTGGTTTCTGTTTTAGTCTGGATATTCTCCGAACAACTTATGAAACGGTTTGTTGACGGAACAGAAGCCCGGATTATTAGGGAGGCATGCCCTAATAAGTAATGCATGTTCAAAAAACGGAGGAAGATAATGAAAATACTAACAAAAACGTGAATTCTTATTCGTGGAAAAAAGTACTTTGAGATATTCTATACTTGAAAATAGGAAAGCTGTAAAGGGCAGCATAGTTGAAATGAAAAAGGAGAGAACGAAATGATGAATACATTACCACAAGATTTTCTGGTAGGTGCAGCAACTGCAGCACATCAGGTAGAAGGTAACAACATACACAGCGATTACTGGGCAATGGAGCATATGAAATACGGAAATTTTAATGAGCCCTCTTTAGATGCAGTGGATCATTACAACCGTTATGAAGAGGATATCAAGATGGTCGCAGAAGCCGGTCTGAATGCGTATCGCTTCTCCATTGAATGGGCAAGAATTGAGCCTGAGCAGGGTGTCTATGATGAGAACGAGATTGAACATTACCGTAAAGTTCTTACATGCTGCCGAGAGAATGGGGTAGAGCCGATCGTGACGATGATGCATTTCACATCTCCAAAATGGTTGATTGAGAATGGCGGTTGGGAGAATGAAGCAACCGTAGAGGCGTTCAAGAACTATTGTCAGTATGTAACAGAGCAGTTAGGTGATCTGATGCATTATGTCTGCACCATCAATGAGGCGAATATGGGAATCCAGGTAGCTGCAATCTCCGCACGTTACAGAGCACAGATGATGGCAAAGATGCAGCAGATGCAGCAGGGTGGAGCAGAAGAGAAAAAAGATCTGGAAGGAACTGCTCAGGTTGGAATGAATTTCAACGACATGATGGCAAATATGCAGAAACAGAAAGAAGAGAACGTGGAAATATTCGGAACAGATACTCTACAGACATTTGTCAGTGCAAGAACACCGGAGGGTGACATGCTTGTGATTCGTGCACATCAGGCAGCAAAAGCAGCTATGAAAGCAGTAAAACCGGAACTTCAGATTGGTCTTACCTTATCACTGCATGATATTCAGGCACAGGAAGGCGGAGAAGAGACAGCTGCTAAAGAATGGTGGATGAATTTACACACTACGTTCCTTATATCAAAGAGGATGATTTCTTTGGTTTACAGAACTACTCCCGTTCACTCATTGGACCAAACGGAATTCTTCCGGTTCCGGAGGGAGCAGAGATCACACAGATGGATTATGAATATTATCCGGAAGGCTTAGAGCATGTGATCCGCAGAGTATATGAGGAAATGCCGATGCCGATCATGGTGACAGAGAACGGTATTGCAACAGCTGATGATACACGAAGAGTTGCTTATATTCAGACAGCGATGAAAGGTGTGGAGAACTGTATTCAGGATGGAATTCCGGTAAAAGGATATATGTATTGGTCTATGATGGATAATTTCGAGTGGCAGAAAGGATTCGGAATGACATTTGGTCTGATCTCTGTAGACCGCACAACACAGACGCGTACAGCAAAACCAAGTCTTGCTGTACTCGGAAACTATACAAAATAATGAAGGTGAGGAGCATTATAATATGAGGAACGTAATGGAATTAAAAGACAACTGGATGTTTGTAAAAGAAGCAGAGAATGCAGAAGATGCAGCGTCGAAAGAAGGAACTGCGATCAGTCTCCCACACACATGGAATGCCGTAGACGGACAGGATGGTGGTAATGACTACCACAGAGGTACCTGCTGGTATGTGACAAAATTTCAGAAACCGGAATTAGAAGCAGGAAGTCAGGTATATGTGGAATTTCTCGGTGCATCTGTAATTGCAGATGTCTATCTGAACGGAGAAGCAGTGGCACATCACGAGGGTGGATATTCTACATTCCGTGTGAATCTGACAGATAAGCTGCAGGAAGAAAACGTGCTGGCAGTTGCCTTGAATAATGCAGACAATAATTATGTGTATCCACAGAAAGCCGATTTTACATTCTATGGCGGTCTGTATCGTATGGTGAACTTGATTGTTGTACCAGAAAGCCATTTCGAACTGGATTATGTGGGAGGAAATGGAATTGCAGTGACTCCGACCGTAGAGTGTGACGAAAATCGCGTGCCGACAGGAAAAGCATCTGTGAAGGTGGAGACATGGGTGACAGGAAATGCGGATTCAGTCGTGATTACAATCACAGGAGAAGAGAGTGAATCAAAGACAGTTTCGGTTGTTGACGGACACGCAGAAGCAACATTCGAACTGGAGCACGTTCACCTGTGGGATGGTGTGGATGATCCATACTTATACCATGCAAAGGCAGAACTTTCAAGCGGAGATGTGACAGAGACTACATTTGGATGCAGAAGCTTCTACACAGATCCGGAAAAAGGATTCGTATTAAATGGACGCGTATATCCACTGCGTGGTGTCAGCCGTCATCAGGATCGTACCGGAGCAGGAAATGCATTGAGCTATGAGATGCACAAAGAAGATATGGAGATCATCAAGGAAATCGGTGCGAACACAATCCGACTTGCGCATTATCAGCATGCACAGGAATTCTATGATTTGTGTGATGAGTATGGAATGGTTGTATGGGCAGAGATTCCGTATATTACTATGCATATGCCAAACGGACGTGCTAACACATTAAGTCAGATGGAAGAACTTGTTGTACAGAATTACAATCATCCGTCCATTGTATGCTGGGGACTTTCCAACGAAATCACAGCCGCAACACCGGTTGACGAGGATTTATTAGAAAACCACAGATTGCTGAATGATCTGTGCCACAAGTTAGACAAGACTCGTTTCACAACGATGGCAAATGTATTCATGCAGGAGACAGACAGCCCGTTGTTGGAGATCCCGGATGTGAACAGCTATAACCTGTATTTCGGATGGTATCTGGGTGAATTGGAACAGAATGATGAATTCTTCGATGAATATCATGCAAAATACCCGGATCGTTGTATCGGATTTTCCGAGTACGGTGCGGATGCGAATCCACAGTATCAGAGTACTGCACCGACTCATGGGGATTATTCTGAGACATATCAGACAGTGTATCATGAGCATATGTTGAAAATGATTGAGGAGCGTCCATATCTGTGGGCAACCCACGTATGGAATATGTTCGACTTCGCGGCAGACGGCCGTGATGAAGGTGGCAAGCACGGTGAGAACCAGAAAGGTCTTGTCACAATGGACAGAAAGCTGAAAAAGGATGCATTCTATCTGTATAAAGCATACTGGAACAAAGAGGACGCTTTCGTTCACATCTGTGGAAGAAGATATGTAGACCGCAAGGAAGACACAACTGAAGTAAAAGTATATTCCAATCAGACAACAGTATCTTTGTATGTAGACGGAATATTGTTAGAAACTCAGGAAGGAAGTCGTATTTTCCGATTTGCAGTTCCAATGACAGGGGAGCATGAGATTGTTGCGAAAGCAGGCGCAGAAGAGGACAGCATCCACATCCGTAAGGTAGAGGAAGCAAATCCGGATTACGTGATGGGAGAAATCAAAGATGTTATCAACTGGTTTGATGATGAACCATACAAACCGGAATGCTATTCTATCAAAGATAAAATGAGTGAGATTCAGGCAAGTCCGAAAGCAGGTGCAATTCTAGCAGACTGATGGCACAGGCACCTGGAGCAGAATCAAGAGGAGATGTGGCAGAAAGTGTCAAAGACAATCCGAATCTGGTCCGCATGATGGGAAGAATGACGCTGGAAAGTATGTTAGGACATATGAAAGACAGTATCACAGAGGAACAGGTGAAGGGCTTAAACCGCATGCTTCAGCAGATTAAAAAAGGCGAATAGTAAGGCAGTCGCAGCAAGAAAAACGTAAAGAAAAGAAGGCACATCCAGGAGTTTTGACTTAAGCAGGGATGAGCCTTTTTCTTTGCTAACTACAGCTTTGTATTTTTATTCCGATATTCGCTCGGTGACATCCCGAACGCCTTCTGGAAGGAAGAGGAGAAATAACTTCGGGAACCGAAGGCAAGTTCATCGCTGATTTTCTGAATATTCATAGTGGTTGCACTAAGCAGCAGCTTTGCCTTTTCTAATTTTACCTGTTTGATAAAGTCTGCAATACTGATACCGATTTCTTTCTTGAATTTGTGGGAAAAATAGTATTCTGTGTAGCCGGTTTTTTCAGCAAGTTCTGCAATTGAGAACTTCTCCCCGGGGTTCACGGAGATGTAGTCGCAAATATTCTGAATCTGGGAAGAAACATCCGTAGTCTGTTTTGCAGAGCGGACACGCTGCATAAAATCTTCCAGCATAGTATGGGTTAAGTTATTTATGGTAGATGCACTTTTAGCTTCTTCGATCTTCTGCATGTAATAGTCGTTTAATGTGTAGGCAATGGAAGGATTTAATCCGCCTTCAATCGAAGCACGTGAGCAGAGTACGAGCAGAACAATTACATCATTTTTCTGTTTACGGAGAGAATCACCGATATCAAACTTACACCACTGCTTAGATTGGTGGATTTGCCAAGAGCCTTCATATAATCAGGACTTCCTTCCCGGAACATCTGAAGCATCTCCTGCTCGGCTTTCCAGATACCGGCATGTTCATCAGATATCAGTTTGAGGTCATTAGAATCTGAAGTCTGCTCCTGTGGATAAGAAATGTCGGCGGTAGTAATTTTTTCACCTGTAACAGCATAGTGAAACATCAGGGTGTACTGGTAAAGACTTGAGGAAGGCATTACCGGAATCTGATCGATCTGCCGAAATATTTTCGAGCGAAGTTTTACAGAAAGCGTACGCGAATCCAGGTCTTTCTTAATTAACAAATGCGAGTTCTTGCCCCTTAAAATAGGTCCCAGCATATGAATGTGCTTTAATTCAGTCTCCTCGTATTCGAAAACAGAAATATAAAGAAGACCCATAGAGGAATCCAGCCATATCGGTGTGCGTTTTCCGGATGTGATATATTCTTGTAAAGTGTCAGCAAAATCCAGAATAGAAGAGGCATCACTGATTACAAGATCCTGAGGGCAGTTTGTATGAATAAGTTCTAATTCAGGAGTATACGTCCATAAATACACATCATAATTGCAGAGCAGCATTTCTTTGAAAAATCCCAGCCGTTCATTTATTGTCATCTCATATCCTCCACTTTTCATTATTATTTACTTAAAAGATTTCGAATTCTATATTTCTTCTATCCACGGGAGAAGCAATGATATATCAGATTCATACTCAAATCGAAGTGTTCCGGTTTCAAAAAGTTCCGGCTCATTGGCAATTGTACAGAAGATATACTGGCTCAGTGCAGATTTCAATGCAAGGCAGTCTCCATCGGGCGTTTCAAAAAAGACCTCTCCGGTACATTTCTTCAATTCTTTCAAAAATCCATCATATTAATATTTCCTTTTAGTTTCATAAGTTTCATTCCTTTCTTCTTTCTATTATAATCCTTTTCTTTTATTATGGAAGATAAAGCTGAGTGAAAAGGCAATTTTATCGTGAAAATGTTATGAGATTCGTTATGTGATATATATATCATGAAAAAAGAAACGAAAACACGAAAAATTTGTTACACAACCGGGGGTACACTTTTATAATCAAGATATAAAATCAAAACAAGAAAGGTATTGGGAGGAACAGAAGAATGAAAGAAAAGAAGAAAAAATTAACCCAAAGTGAAATTGACGGTGTGCAGTATCGTCGTGCGAAATTGTGCAGATCATCTGTTATGCATGTAACGCCTTCATTGGAATGAGCGTGTATTCGTTGATTGGAATGGCAAGCTACAGTGCAAGTATTGGATTTGGAGTTGCAACGGCTGTTGTAGGTGTGATTTTGACATGTACACGTATTCTGGATGGAATTACAGATCCATTGCTTGCATTTGTGTACGATCGTGTAAATACAAGGTTTGGTAAGATTCGGATATTAATGGTCGTTGGATGGGGCATTGAAGCAATAGGACTGATGGGAATGTTCAGCTGGCTGACCGGGAAGTTTACAGGTATTGCAGGTATCGTTGTATTCACAGTACTTTATGTTGTATATGTAATTGGATATACTATCGTAAATATGACAGGACAGACAATTCCGGTACTGATCAGTAATGATCCAAAACAGCGTCCGACAATCGGCGTATGGGTGACAGCATTGAACTATCTGCTCCCGATGACATTGGGAATCGTATTTAATGTAGTACTTCTTCCTAAGTTTGGCGGAACAATCAACCTGGAATACCTCTCAGCAGTATGTAAGTTAGTAATTATGATTTCATTTATTGGACTTGTTCTTGTATGTCTAGGGGTAAGTGAGTTTGATAAACCGGAGAACTTTGAAGGATTGAATGTAAAAAAAGAACCATTGAAAGTGAAAGATATGGTTGCTATTCTGAAGGAAAACAAACCTCTGCAGTGTTACGTTGCGGCAGCTGCATCAGATAAGATTGCACAGGTAACAGCGTCACAGGCAGTCATTACGACAATGATGGGTGGAATTATTATCGGAAATATGGGATTATCTTCTATATTAGGAATGGTTTCTATACTGCCATCGATTATATTTGCAATTTTTGGTGCAAGATATGCAGGAAAGCACGGAAGTCAGGAAGCAATTACCACATGGACAAAGGTATGTCTGGTATTGGGTGCAATCTTAATTGTATTCTTCGTTGTTATAGATCCGAGTAAAATCGGTGTGATGTTCAGTTCAAGTATGATTATCTATGTGGTACTGACATTATTTTTAAACGGAGCAAAAATGTGTGTGTCGACGGCAAATACTTCATTTATGGCAGACATCGTTGACTATGAGTTAGACAGAACAGGAAAATATGTTCCGGCAGTTGTATCCGGTACATACAGCTTCCTGGATAAAATTATCAGTTCATTTGGTGCGTTGATTGCATCTACATCAGTAGCTCTGATTGGATATACATCAACGATGCCACAGCCGGGAGATGAGTGTACAACTGGTGTATTGGTGTTGACAATTGGTCTTACATATGCACTTCCGATGTTGGGGTGGATCTGCACATTGGTTGCTATGAAATTCTGTCATCTCAATCGTGAGGATATGGTAGCGGTTCAGAAATGTATCGCAGAAAAGAAAGAGGCTCTGAAACAGCAGAAGGCTCAATAATATGGAAAATGTAGAAATTACAGTTTGGCGGAAGCTAAACTGTAATTTCTACAATAAAACATATGAGGAAGGAGAAAACGATGCAAAATCAGGAAATATTTAAGAAGCCGGTATGGAAAGCAATATTTTCCATGGGGGTCCCATCCTTGATCTCGGTTCTGGTTATGATAATCTACAACATGGCGGATATGTATTTCATTGGCTTTTTGAATGATTACACACAGGTTGCGGCAGTATCCCTTATTATGCCGGTGTTCAGTATTATGACAGCGGTCAGTATGCTGCTTGGAAATGGTGGTTGCACCCTGATTGCGCAGACACTCGGAGCAGGAGAGAAGAAACGGGCACGCAGCTATATGAGCTTGTGTATCTGGACAGCCATTTTATTAGGAGTGATTATAGCAGGTCTGATTATAGTTTTTTCGAATCCTTTGTTGAAATTCCTCGGAACCAATGAGGAAATGTGGCAGTATGCAAGAAATTACATGCTTATTCTGGCAGTGGGGTCACCGGCAATGCTTTTGAATTATGCAATTGCCTGTCTTGTCCGGGGAGAGGGTGCGATTAAACCAGGTTTAATTGCCAATTTTGTCTCAACCGGTATGAATATTCTTTTGGATCCGGTGTTGATCCTTGGGGTGAAAATGGGTGTATCAGGAGCCGCACTGGCTACCGTGCTGGGTAATGTAATTGGCATTGTCTATCTGATTTGGTATAAAATGCATCATGAAATGATTCTGACATTCAATCCGAAACCGGCGAGAGAAAGTGTACGACATCTGGGGCGAGTATTTGCACTTGGATTTCCAAATGCCATTTCCAACATTTTAAATGGGTTTGCATCAACATTCAGCAACCAACTCCTTGTACTGTACGGAACAAGTGCAGTTGCGGCGATGGCAGCAGCAGGCAAGGCAACGATGATAGCAGGATTACTCCAGATGGGTCTCTGTATGGGTGTTCAGCCGCTGATGGCGTATTATTACGGTGCCGGGGATATGAGACGTATCAAAGAGGTTGTGGTGAAGTTATTTATTCTTACATTAGGGATTGGCGTTGTTTTCGGAGTGGCAGGAATGCTTGGAAGCAAAGCTCTGGTTGGTCTGTTTATCCGGGATTTGGAAGTTGTTGAGCTGGGACAGAAGATTGTCTGCATTCAGTTGTTGTCTGCTCCATTTGTAGGGATATATTATATCGGACAGAATTTTATGCAGGCGACAGGGAGTGCTTTGATGGCGACAATTACATCAGTTTTGAGGCAGGGAGTACTACTCATACCGCTTCTTTACATTATGAATGCGATCATGAAGATGATGGGTATTCCAATCGCACATGTGATGGCCGATTATATTTCGATTGTAGTGGCATCGGTGCTTACGGTAATTATTTATAAAAAAGTGAAAAATCAACTGAAACAAAAGAGGGAGGCTTAATTATGAAATATTTTTGTAATCCGGTAAACATCAATTACCGCTATCAGTTTAACATGGACCCAAGACAGGGAGAACTGCAGGTTGCCCGCGAGGCGGCAGACCCGTCCATGATTTATTTCAAAGGAAAGTATTATATTTTCGCATCGATGAACTTAAGTGTCTGGGTGTCAGAAGATCTGGCTCACTGGGAGAGTCATCGTCTGCCGGAGAACCTTCCGCTGTATGATTACGCACCGGATGTGCGTGTGATGGGCGAGTATGTGTACTTCAGCGCATCAAGACGCGGAGAGGTTTGTAATTTCTACCGCACGAAAGACATCCTAAACGGAGAGTATGAAGAGATTCCGGGAAGCTTTGATTTCTGGGATCCGAACCTGTTCGTGGATGATGACAAAAGAGTGTATTTCTACTGGGGATGTTCCAATACAACACCGCTCTGGGGCGTGGAGATGGATCCGAAAACCATGCTGCCACTCGGCGAACGCCAGGTGATGATTGAGGGAGATGCATTTGCCAAAGGGTACGAGCGTGCAGGAGAGGATCACTGTCAGTGGCCACTCTCAGATGAAGAGATTGAGATCCGTTTTCAAGGATTTTTGAAAATGAATCATCAGACAGAGGAGCAGCTTCCGAAAGAACTAGTTCCGTTGATTAAAGGCATGCTCAGTCAGAAACCATACATTGAGGGTGCATGGATGGATAAGTGGGACGGAAAATATTACTTACAGTATGCATGTCCGGGGGCGCAGTATAATGTCTATGCGGACGGTGTCTATATCGGTGACAGCCCGCTCGGGCCATTTACATTGGCGAAGAACAATCCATTCTCCTATAAGCCGGGCGGATTTCTCCCAGGTGCAGGACATGGTTCAACGATGGAGGATACAGCGGGAAATCTGTGGCATACCTCGACCATGCGAATCAGTGTGAACCAGCAGTTCGAGCGTCGTGTCGGGCTCTGGCAGGCAGGAAGGGATGCAGACGGAGAGTTATTCTGCAACCAGCGTTATGGTGACTGGCCGATGGAAGTGACAGGCGAGAAGCAGGATCCATGGGAGAATCCAAAGTGGTATCTTTTAAGTTATGGAAAACAAATGACAGCTTCTTCTTGTGAAGAAGGAAAAGGTCCGGAAAAAGCTGCCGATGAGAATGTACAGACATGGTGGAGAGCAGCATCTGAGAAGCCGGGAGAATGGCTGCAGATTGATCTTGGCAAAAACTATGATGTGCGTGCCGTGCAGATCAACTTTGCAGATGATAAGATTGACATTCCGGTTCCAGGGGAAATTAAAGGAACACAGACACAGCCAAGATATATCGAAGAGCAGGATCATATGACGAGATGGATTCTGGAAGGCTCTGTGGATGGCGAGCATTTTGAGGTGCTGGAGGATAAATCACAGGCAGAAACGGATTTACCGCATGATCTGGTCGTGATGGAAGCTGGAAAACAAATCCGCTATGTGAAGCTGAACATTCTGGAGATTCCATATGATCAAAAACCATGTATCTCAGGATTACGTGTATTCGGTATCGGGGAAGGTGCGAAACCAGAAGTGCCAGAATTCGAGGCAGTACGCGAAGGTGATGTGGATATGAACGTGTCCATCAAGGAAAATGGAGCAATGGGCTACAACATCCTATGGGGACATGCGCCGGAGAAACTGTACCACAGTTATATGGTATTCGGAAATACCAAAAAGGTAGGAGCGCTTGTTAAAGGACAGGACTACTGGGTGAGAGTGGATGCTTTCAATGAGTGTGGAATCACAGAAGGTACTGTGAAGAAATTATAAAAAGGAGGGTCACACGATGCCAAAATTATTTGCAACAGGAAATTCAGAAATCAGTTCCCGTGAAAAGAGAAACATGGAGCGTGCCAGAAAGGTGGCATCCCAGGGAATGGTATTATTGGAAAACAAGGGAGCACTTCCGATTGACAAATCCGTCAAAACAATTGCATTGTTCGGTAACGGTGCAAGAAGAACCATCAAAGGCGGAACTGGTTCGGGAGATGTCAACAGCCGCTTTGTGGTGAACGTGGAACAGGGATTGGAAGATGCAGGATTTGAACTGACAACAAAAGCATGGATGGATACATATGATACACAGGTAGAGACTGCCAGAAGGGGATATTTTGGAGAACTCCAGCAGGAGATGGCGGTAAAAGGAATGGCTGCTGTGATGAAAATCTTTACGGAGCCATTTGTAGAGCGTCAATTTCCGGAGTGAGTCAGGAAGAAATCGATGCGATGAAGGCAGACCTTGCCATCTACGTGCTCTCCCGTAATTCCGGAGAGGGAAAAGACAGAACTCCGGGGGCAGGAGATTATGAGCTGAGTGATACAGAAAAAACTGCAATTGCAAATCTTGCCAACGCCTACGGGAATCTGATTGTAGTGCTGAATGTAGGCGGCGTCATTGATACAAAATTCTTACGTGCACAGGAAGGCATCGGTGCAATCCTGCTAATGAGTCAGGCGGGCAATATCGGAGGAGATGCGCTTGCAGATGTGCTGACAGGTAAAGTGACGCCAAGCGGTCATCTGACAACAACATGGGCAGAGAACTATGAGGATTATCCGAATGCGAAGACGTTTAGCTATATGAACGGAGATATCCATGATGAATATTATGAAGAGGGAATCTATGTCGGATATCGCTATTTCGATACCTTTGATGTGACTCCGGCTTATCCGTTTGGTTATGGAAAATCCTATACAACATTTGACGTAAAGACAGAAGAAGTGACTGCAGATGCGAAACAGATTTCCGTAAAGGTACGTGTGACAAATACCGGCACTACATACAGCGGAAAAGAAGTGGTGCAGGTATACTATTCCGCTCCGGCAGGCAAATTGGAAAAGCCGTATCAGGAACTGGCAGCCTATGCGAAGACAAAGGAACTGGCTCCGGGCGAGAGTGAAGAGCTTATTATCACTTATCCGGTGGAACGCATGGCATCTTATGATGCACAGAGAGCTTCTTATGTATTGGAAGCGGGAACCTATTATGTCAGAGTTGGTGTGAATTCCAGAGCAACGAAGGTTACAGCCGCAGTTGTGCTGGATCAAGCGGCTGTGACCGAAGTTCTGTCAAATCGCCTTGCATTAGACTGTGAAATGAATGAGTTATCATCAGCAGATGTGACACCTTATGGTTATGCAGAGGAAGAGGCTGAAAAAGAACAGGCTTGTAAACTCTACATCGCTTCCTCTGATATCGAAACAAAAACTGTGACCTATGAGGAAACGAATGCAGAGATTGCTGCAAACACTTCAGAGAAAAAGATTACGATGCAGAATGTTATGTCAGGGCAGGCGACCTTAGATGATCTGGTTGGTCAGCTGACCATTCCGGAGATGGCAGAATTATGCGTCGGTACATCCAGAGGAAATATGGGCGGTGACACTGCTATCATTGGCAGTTCCTCTGCAGTTGTACCGGGGGCGGCGGGAGACACCACTTCCCTGATGATTGAAGATCGTGACATTCGCAATCTGGTACTGGCGGACGGACCGGCAGGACTTCGACTGTCGAAGCATTTCAAGGCAGATGCAGAAGGCAATGTGATTCCGGGAACAAGTGATGCGCCAATTCCGGGAATGGACTTACTTATGGCCGGTTCACCAAAGCCGGAGATTCCGGAAGATGCCATTGACTATTATCAGTACTGTACTGCAATCCCGATTGCCACACTGCTTGCCCAGACATGGGATGTGGATGCAATCAAAGAATGCGGAGATATTGTCGGGGAAGAGATGAAAGAATTCGGTGTGACACTGTGGCTGGCACCGGGATGAATATTCACAGAAATCCGTTGTGCGGACGTAACTTCGAATATTATTCCGAGGATCCGCTTGTTGCAGGGAAATGTGCGGCAGCAGATACATTGGGCGTACAGCAGCATGCCGGAGTTGGCACAACTATCAAACATTTCGCACTGAATAATCAGGAAGATAACAGAATGCACACGAATGCACACGTCAGTGAGAGAGCGGCTCGTGAGATTTATCTGAAGGGATTCGAGCTTGCAGTCAAAGAAGCAAAACCGATGTCCATTATGACATCCTACAATCTCATCAACGGAATCCATTCTGCCAATAATAAAGATTTGTTGACAGCCATTACGAGAAATGAATGGGGATTTGACGGAATCGTTATGACAGACTGGGGGACAACCGGCGGTATGGAGATGAATCAGGGAATGGAATTCAAGTACGGATGCTCCAGTGCAGCAGGATGTATCAAGGCAGGAAATGATCTGACGATGCCTGGAAAACAGGAGGATGTGGATGAGATTATCGCTTCAGTAGGTGCGAAAGATGGCGATGTAGTCTGCCCGATCACACTTGGAGATCTGCAGACCTGTGCGAAGAGAATGTTGAATACGATCATGAAGAGTTCGGCATATATGGAATAAGTGAGGAGACAAGATAACATGGCAGTAAAAGCAATTCAGTTAATTCAGATCGGAACAGCAATGGGTTCCGAAGAAAAGGCAAGAGAAACGATCCGCCTGATGAAAGAAGCCGGATATGACGGAATCGAGCTGAATGGATTCATGATAAAAAAGATGCCGCCGATCGTTCGTGTTCTGACAACCCTTGCGGGGATGCCGATTGGAAAGACAGCGAAATTAGACTGGAAGAAGTTGATTGCGGACACCGGACTTAAGGTGGTCAGTATCCACGAGGATCTTGGAAGCATTCTTAGAAATCCGCAGGAAATTATGGAAGAAGCAAAAACATTTTCCACAAAGTATATTGTCATTACGGGAATGCATCGGTTTGATTATTCCAATATGGCAGCGGTACTGGAATTGGCACAGAAGCTAAATAAGGCAGGAAAAATTCTGAAAGAAGGAGGCATTTCCTTGTTATATCACAATCATAACTGTGAATTCCGCAAAGTGGGAGCTGGAAAATGTGCCTACGATGTGCTGATTGAAAAGACAAATCCGGAATATGTCAACTTCGAATTCGATTCTTACTGGGCGACAGAGGCAGGCGTGGATACGATTGCGCTCATGGAGCGCTTGGGAGAGAGAATGAAGCTTTACCATATCAACGACCGTGGAACAAGGATGAGCGGACACGGAGGACAGATCCTGAAGTCTGACAGTATGGAGCTTGGATACGGCAATATGAACTTGACAAAAATGGTGGACATTGCGCAGAAAAACGGTGTGGATGCCGTGATACTGGAAAGCCATAAGAACTGGGTGGACAAGTCCCCGGTGAAGTCGTTCCAGCTCAGTGCGAAGTTTATGAATGAGCATGTGAAAAATTAGCTTCAAAAAATGTTGCTCTCAAATTCAGAAAGAATCATTTGAATAACAGGAGGGAATAGGAATATGAAGAAACAGAAATTCAATCAGGACTGGATATTCACAATCGGAAGCGGAAGCTCCCTGGATGCATTGGCTGGGGGAAACAACACGGCAAAACAGGTGACTCTGCCGCATGATGCATCAATAGGAAGAGAGCGAAACCCGGAAGAACCGAACGGAAGCGGAAATGGATTTTTCCGAGAGGAAAGCTATGTGTACACCAAGACATTTTCGATGAATGCAGATGATAAGGATAAGAATGTATATCTGGAGTTTGAAGGGGTATACCAGAATGCTTTTGTATATGTAAACAATTCATTTGCCGGAAAATGCCCGTACGGATATAGTAATTTTTATGTTGATATCACAAAATATCTGAACTACAACGAACCGAATGCATTAAAAGTAGTTGTCAAAAATGGAGTTCCGAGCGGACGCTGGTATACAGGAGGCGGAATTTACAGAGATGTCAATCTGATGATTGCAGATCGTCTTCATCTTGCTCCGGACAGTGTGCAGCTTGCAGCAATTGAAGTGGAAGATGATCAGGCAATCATTCGTGCAAAGTCAACAATCGCTTACACAGGAATCGGAATCCGGGAGATTACACTGTGCACGGAACTGATGGATACAGATGGCAATGTGGTTGCCGCAGATGAAATGCCGGTGACGGTCGAGGAACATTCTGAACAGACGTATCAGCAAAAAATGTATGTACTAAATCCAAATCGTTGGGATGCGGAGAATCCATATCTATATACTTACCGTACGTATATCAAAGAAAATGATTCCGTGATTGATGAGGAAACAGGAACCTTCGGAATTCGTAAACTTCAGTTGGATACAAAACACGGATTGAGAGTGAATGGAAAAGTTGTAAAACTTCGCGGTGGATGTATCCATCATGACAACGGAATTATCGGAACAGCAGAATTTACGCATTCTGCGGAGGCGCGGGTAAAGAAACTCAAAGAAACCGGCTTCAATGCAATCCGCAGTGCCCATTATCCGATGAGCCGGAAGCTGTTGGAAGCATGCGACAAATACGGAATGTATGTTATGGATGAGTATTCGGATGTATGGGTAAGTACCAAGGTGGAATTCGATTATAGTACACAGATGACAGAATGGTGGGAACATGATATCGAAAATCTGGTGAAAAAAGATTATAACCATCCGTGTGTGATTATGTATCCATCGGAAATGAGATTCCGGAGGCGGGAAATAAATTCGACGTGCAGTGGGGCAAAAAATAGCAGATAAATTGCGTTCTCTCGATGATACCAGATATACGACAAACAGCCTGAATCTCCTTCTGGCCATCATGAATGATCTTCCAAAATTAATGGCGCAGAATGCAGACGCACAGGCAGCAGCGAATACAGAAAAAGATCAGCCTCAGGAAATCAACAGCATGATGAACAATCTGGGGGCAATGATGGCCCAGTTCATGGCAAGTGATTTTGCAGCTGAGAAAGTGAAAGAGGCATGTGCCCAGGTGGATATTACCGGTTACAACTATGCGGCAGCACGCTATGAGATTGACGGAAAACTATTCCCGAACCGCATCCTTGTAGGTTCTGAGACCAATCCGCCGGATTTGGACAAAAACTGGGAACTGGTCGAGAAATTGCCATATGTAATCGGGGATTTCGACTGGACAGCATGGGATTATATCGGAGAGACAGGAATTGGGAAAATTAATTACACAGATCAGCAGAGTATGGGGTTCTATGCACCATATCCTTGCAAAATTGCCTATTGCGGAGATATCAATATTCTCGAAATCGCAGACCGATTTCCTATTGGAGAGAACTGATCTGGGGATTGAGAAAAGCACCGTACATCGCTGTACAACTTCCACAGCATTACGGAGAACCACAGAGTACGACACAGTGGAGCATGTCCGATGCAGTCCGCAGCTGGAATTGGAACGGATACGAAGGGAAACCTGTAAAAGTAGAAGTGTATGCTGCAGCCGATGAAGTAGAACTGTTGATTAACGGGCAGAGTGTGGAGCGTAAGAAAGTCGGAGAAACAAAGAAATACATCACAATTTTCGACACCACATATCATGCCGGAAAAGTAGAAGTTATTGCGTACAGCGACGGAAAAGAATGTGGCAGAGATGAAATACTGACAGCTTCAGACGAGGTTGTGATTGCCGCAAAAGCAGACCGTACACAGATTCCAGCAGATGGAAGTGACATCGCCTATATCGACATCTGTATGCAGGATGCTTCGGGAATTTTGAATCCAAATGCAGACAAAGCGGTATCTATAAGCCTTGACGGTCCGGGAGAAATTATGGGATATGGAAGTGCGGATCCGGAATCAGAGGAAAATTATTACGATACTGTTGCGAAAGCATACGAAGGAAAACTTCGTGCTGCAGTACGCGGAACTGGGGAAACAGGCAAAATCGTAGTAACATTATCGGCGGATGGATTAGAATCAGTAAAAGTAGATGTTGAAGCCGTATAAGTACAGTAATCATTGAAATGATTTCATAATAGAAGGAGGAGCTGACATAAGTTGGCTCCTCCTTTTATCTCTCAAGGAAAAGAGGCAAATCCCCCAAAATGTGGGTGAAGAACTAATCTTTTCGCACCATATCCGGCAAGGTCTTATAATACACAGCTCGGGATACCTTACTTTTGTCCAGATATCCTTGTTGTTCAAGATTTCCCAATACTTTTTTTCTCAAATACGTAGAGTCTTTAACTCCTAGATACTCCGCAATTTCCGCTACTTTTCGTGCCTTTGGATAACAGAACTCTAACACACGCGAATCCAGTTTGGTTCCATTTCTTGGTGGAACAAATGACAAAACCGGTATACCATCATCAACAGCACCATCCGCACAAGTTAAATCCGGAAACTGAGGTGGTATTGCCGGACGGAAGCAGCCATACAGCAGGAAGTGGAACATATCACTATGAATGTGAGAAATAAAAACGGAAAAGGTCCATAGGATATTTCCAATGAATGTTTGGCAACAAAAAAAGGAACGGCAGGGAGAGAAGCATCTCCCTGTCGTTCCTTAATATAGGAAGAGATTACAATTGTTCCAATTCTCTCAGCATATTTGTAACAATATCCTCCGGCAGTCCGAGCATCGGAGCGAGAGCTTTGAAAGTCATACCGTAAGCGGCCTTTGCCTGTTCATTTTCTGCAAAGCCAGGCAGATACTTGTCTACAATTGCTTTGGCGTCAGTGTTCTCCATGATAGCAGCAATTGTGCTGTCTGCGTTTAATTTTCCTCCGGTTAGGATTTCAGGATGCTTCCAGCTTGTCACATTCTTGCTTCCGGCGGAGAGTGCACCATCGACAGGAATTGTAGCTCCGGTGATGTACCGTGACATATCACTTGCGAGGAAGAGTGCAAGATAGGCACATTCCATCGGATCGCCCATACGTCCGGCAGGACAGTCATTTGCGAAGAAATCCATTGCCTGTTCCGGTGCATCTCCGAAGATACTTGTTTTCGTGTATCCCGGACAGATTGCATTGACTGTGATCCCGTATTTAGCATAATCCAGTGCAGCGACGCGTGTCATTCCGACAACTCCGAATTTGGTTGCGGTGTAAAGAGCCTGACCACGCTGCGGCATGAGTCCTGCGATAGAAGCAACATTGATGAGAAATCCGCCTTCACTTTTGGATTTGAAGATTGCTTCCGCACCATATTTCATTCCGGCAAAGACGCCTTTGCTGTTCAAGTCAAAGATTTTCTCATAATCATCCAAATCATATTCATGAAGAGGACTTCCGCCCATGCCGATACCTGCATTGCTCACAACTCCGTCGAGACGTCCATAATGAACAACTGCCTTATCTACGAGATCTTTAATCGCATTTCCGTCACTACAATCTGTCTGAACAAAAATTGCGTCCCCTCCATTGTTGATAATATCGTTCACTACAGCTTGTCCCTGTTCCACACTTCGTGCGGCACAGATTACTTTCATGCCATTTGCTGCATAGCAGCGGGCAATTGCCTCTCCAATTCCACGGCTTGCACCGGTGACGATTGCTACTTTCCTTCTACACTTTTGAAATCCATAAATAATATCCTCCTGATGAGTTCATAATTGAATTTAGAAAATACATTTCTATGAGACAAGTTTAAAAGGAAGAATGAAAATGAAGAAATAAAAAATCGTGATTTTGAGTGCAAATTCGTGTAAAAGAGGTTGTGACATGAATTCGGAAACAAAACCAAGAGAAATAGAACTTGAGATGGGGAGAGTGATGTGGGAAGGGGCTGACCCCAATGTGATGCCATTCCAATTTACAGAAAAATATGTTCTAAGGTTATCAGAAAAGTGAGATTAGTGAATTGGTGTGATTGCTAATGATTGGCATAAGTGTTACAATAGTTTAATTACAGAGTAATATCTATAGAAAGAAAAATCCAGTGGTCATGGAGAAATATTGAAAGGTTCGTTTTTATTGACCAAATTTTGGAGGCTTCCACCATTATGCCAGAAGCCTCTAAATTAGTCTGCTATTATTTATAGAAGGAAGGCTACATGAAACAGAAGCTGTTAGATGAACTGATGAAAGTATCCGAAGAAGAACAGAAATACCTTGATGGTCAGGGCGACATTGAAAAACAATTGTATGCAAAGGAACATATAGGGGAAATAGACAGGGAACTGCTGCTTAAAAGAGGACAGCTTATTACGGTACGCCCGCATAGCCGTTTTGTCGATTTCCCTGAACACAGACACAATTATGTAGAGATTATGTATGTGGCACAGGGCAGTATTACGCACTGCATAGAGGGAAAGGAATTAGTGCTTCACAAGGGTGATGTTCTGATGCTGAACCAGCAGGTGGTGCATTCGATAAAAAGAGCCGATTATCAGACATCGGTATAAATTTTATCGCACTGCCTGAATTCTTTGAGGTACCTTTATCCATGCTTGGCGAGGAAAATGTCCTTGCCCGGTTTGTGACAAGTGTATTCAGACAAAAGGATCCGGTTTCGCATTACCTTTTGTTTCGACTGCAGGAAAATGAGCAGGTTGAAAACCTTATGGAAAACATGGTGGAATCCATGCTGCACGGATATGCTAACGAAGATATAATAAACCAGTATTCCATGGGAATTGTATTTTTGTATCTGCTGAATCATCTGGAAAACCTAAGCCATAACTCTTCTATGGACTATAAGGAAACGATAGTCCAGGCGGTGCTCGGATATATTAACAGCGATTGTAAAAATGCCAGTCTGATGAGAATCGCGGAGGATACACATCAGTCTATGACCAACTTAAGCAAACTTATAAAGCAAAAAACAGGATACACCTTTAAGGAGCTTTTGCAGGGAAAAAGATTTCAGATGGCGGTTCATCTGCTGCGCGATACAAAGCTTTCGATTGAAGAAATAGCACTGGATGTCGGGTATGAGAATCAAAGCTATTTTTTCAGGCAATTTAAGAAGCGCTACGGAATGACACCGCACAAATACAGAAAAGAATACATAAAAGATAAAAAACAATAAATGGAAAATAAGGACAGTTTTTTGGACTAATCAGGTTCTAAAAAGCTGTCCTTATTTTTGCTATATTGAGTATAGAACAAAGGGAACTATTAGGAACCACTGAGAACGAAAAAGAAAGGAACTCACATATGGATACAAGATATTATCTTGCTGTTGACATTGGCGCTTCAAGTGGCAGGCACATGCTTTCACACATGGAAAACGGAAAGCCGGTGCTTGAGGAAATCTACCGCTTTCCAAACGGCATGACAGAAAAAAATGGTCATAAGGTGTGGGATGTGGACAGGCTTTTTGAGGAAATACTTACAGGTATGAAAAAGTGTCTGGAGATGGGGAAAATTCCTTACAGCATGGGAATTGACACATGGGCTGTGGACTTTGTCCTGTTGGATGAAAATGACAAAATGCTTGGGGATGCGGTTGCCTACAGGGATGACAGAACAAAGGACATTGACAAGGCAGTGTATCGGTTTATATCTGAGACAGAGCTTTACACAAGAACCGGTATTCAGAAGCAGAGCTTTAATACGATTTATCAGCTGATGGCTGTGAAAAAACAAAATCAGGACATATTTGCAAAGGCAAAGACAATGCTTATGATACCTGATTATTTCCATTTCCTTTTAACAGGAAGGAAGGCTCAGGAATATACAAATGCAACCACTACCCAGCTTGTAAATGCAAAGACAAAGGACTGGGATTATCAGCTCATAGATAGGCTCGGATATCCACAGGAATTATTTTTAGAAATAAAAAATCCCGGATATGAGCTGGGAGAATTAACAAATGCCATTCAGGAAAAGGTTGGATTCAACTGCAGGGTCATTCTTCCACCGACTCATGATACTGCATCCGCTGTTATGGCTATTCCAACGCAGGAGATGATGCTTTGTATATCAGCTCTGGAACATGGTCGCTTATGGGAACAGAGCTTAAAGCAGCAGACTGTACAGCGGACAGCATGAAATGCAATCTGACAAATGAAGGCGGTTATGATTACAGATTCCGTTACCTGAAAAACATTATGGGACTGTGGATGATACAGTCGGTAAAGAAAGAAATCGCACAGGATATGAGTTTTGCTGAAATATGTGAGATGGCAGCAAAAGAGGACATAAAATCAGTTGTGGATGCAAACGATGACAGATTCTTAGCACCGGAAAACATGACAGAGGAAGTAAAAAAAGCCTGCAGTGAGAGCAGGCAGCAGATTCCACAGTCGGTCGCAGAGGTGGCAGCCGTTATCTATAACAGTCTGGCAAAGTGCTATGCAGGGACGGCTCATGAGATAGAGGAGCTGACAGGAAAGAAGTACTCTCATATATATGTAGTCGGCGGAGGCTCAAATGCAGCTTATCTGAATGAGCTTACTGCAAAGGAAACAGGAATGACTGTTTATGCAGGACCGGGCGAAGCCACTGCGATAGGAAATATAGCTTCACAGATGATTGCGACAGGAGAACTAAAAAATTTAAAATGTGCAAGACAATGCATTTTTGATTCTTTCGAAGTAAAACAATATAGACCATAAAAGAAGGGAGAAAACAAATGTTAGTAGAGACAAAAGCAAAGGTTGGTGTATTTTCGATAGCGCTCGGCGCATATCTGCCACAGTTTCCAACACTCGTTCCGGAATTTGAGGCGCAGTATGAGGCTTTTAAAAAGACGATTCCGGATACCGTTGAGCTGGTGGACGGTGGAATTGTTACCACAAAAGAGCTTTCAATGAAGGCGGGAGACAAATTCAGGGCAGCGGATGTGGATCTGGTGATCTTACAGCTTCTCACATATGCGACAAGCTACAATATGCTTCCTGCAATCAGAGATTTAAATGTGCCGGTTGTTCTGGTAAATGTTCAAAAGCTCAAGGCACCGGATTATGTAAATACGGACACACCGAAATGGCTTGGTGAGCTGTATGCATGCGGAGCAGTCGGAGAGATGGTTGCAGACCTTGAAAGAGCCGGAAAGAGACATGCAGTAATCACAGGCGTAGTGGAAGGTGGAGATGACTATGTGGCAGAGGAGATAGCACAGTGGTGTAAGGCAGCGCAGGTCAGAAGAAGATTCCGCTATACCAATATCGCGCAGATTGGAAGACCATATCCGGGAATGATGGATCTGTATATTGATGAGACCAATCTGTATAACCGCATGGGGCTTTATACAAAGCAGTTTGACTGGGAGAAAATGTGGCAATTGCTGACCACGTCACAGATGAGAACGCAATCAGGCAAAGGCCGAGGATATACTTGCGACATTTGATATAGCTCCTGACAAAGACGGAAAAGCTGCTACAGTTGAAACTGTATGGGATATGGCAAGATATGTTGTGGCATTTGAAGAGTGGGTAAAGGAAGAGGAGCTTGGAATGATAGCCTCTCATTATGACGGTTTTGCCCAGGGAATAGCAGGAAAGCTTGACAGTATGCTGATACCGGCATTTTCAATGCTTATAAAGCAGGGAACAGCCTGTGCAGTTGAGGGCGATATGAAGGTTGCCATGGCTATGAGCATCTTAAAAACAATTACCGGAACCGGTCAGCTTTCGGAGATGTATTCCATCGACTTTAATGAGGATATCTGTATCATCGGACATTCAGGCTCGGGAGATGCTGATATTTCACAGGCGAAAAAGCCGACCATGAAGATTGTAGATGTATTTCACGGAAAAACAGGCGGCGGATATCTGACACAGTTCTATCCACCTGTCGGAGATGTAACTTATCTTGGAATCACTCAGGATATGAACGGAAAATTCAAGTTTGTTGTGGCAGAGGGTGTGAACGAGGATGGCCCGATATTCACATTTGGAGATACAAATATGAGAACACGCTTTTCTATCGGAGCAAGAGAATTCTGTAACCGTTGGAGCGAGGCAGGTCCTACACATCACATGGCAGCAGCAGTTGGCAGGCATATCGATACAATACTCAAGGTGGCAAAGATACTTGATGTGCCAGTTGATATCGTATGCAGATAAAAGCATAGTCATATCCGCAAAATGAATAGTGCAGCATGGCTTTGTAATTAATCAGGTACAAATAATATTTTAAGTAAATAGTAATAATAGCAGAAAAGTGAGGAAAATATCATGAAATTTTTAGATGCAGAATTTGTAAAAGGATTTATACGTATGGCAAATGACGGCTGGGAGCAGGGCTGGCATGAAAGAAACGGCGGAAACCTCTCATATCGTGTAAAGGAAGATGAGGTAGAGTCTGTAAAAGAGAATTTTAAGCCAAAGGAGTGGCAGCCAATCGGAACAACAGTGCCAAATCTTGCCGGAGAGTATTTCCTTGTTACAGGAAGCGGAAAATACTTCAGAAACGTGATAATAAAGCCTGAGGATTCCATCTGTATGATAGAGCTTGATGAAAGGGCGAAAACTACCGTATCGTATGGGGACTTGTAAATGGCGGAAGACCGACAAGTGAGCTGCCTAGCCATCTTATGAATCTCGAGGTAAAGAAGCTTCAGAATCCAAATTACAGAGTAGTATATCATGCACATACAACAAACATTATTGCGCTCACATTTGTCCTTCCTCTTGAGGATAAGGTCTTTACAAGAGAGCTTTGGGAGATGGCAACAGAGTGCCCGGTAGTATTTCCTGATGGAATCGGCGTAGTTCCATGGATGGTTCCAGGTGGAAGAGAGATTGCTGTTGCAACAAGTGAGCTTATGAAGAAATATGACCTTGCCATCTGGGCACATCATGGAATGTTTGCTGCCGGAGAGGATTTTGATTTGACCTTCGGACTTATGCATACAGCAGAGAAGTCAGCAGAGATTCTCGTAAAGATGCTGTCAATGAGACCGGACAAGCTACAGACCATTACACCGGATAATTTCAGGCATCTGGCTAAGGATTTCAATGTCACATTGCCGGAGGAGTTTTTGTACGAGAAATAATCATGTGGAATAAACAATAGCCACTGTGTGGAGGCAGATTCTTTCGTTAATGTATAAAAAATTTATATAGCAGGGCTTTATCGGTAATGGACACATAAAGCATAAATAATAATTCCGAATGGTTTTTATATATAAGCCATTCGGGATTATTTGATATTTGTTAAAATCATAAAACAGATAATCTACTGCATGCTATCGAGAAGCTCTGAGAAGCCCTCGGATGGCATAGGCTTATAAAGGACACAAGTGGTTTTTTCAATATGGTGTTGTTAATTTATGGTGTTAGGCTTCCACCATTATGCCAGAAGCCTCAAAAGAAAGTTTGATTTTGCGACATGAACCAGAACTTTTGGGAGAAATGAAGGATATTCCATTACCAGATTATTTTAATGAAGCATCTGTTAAAGAGTATTTGGGTAAAATAAAGACTCGGAGTGAAATGATTGCTGAAATGCCCGATAATGTAATTCCTATGGATTTTCATTTGTATAAAATAGAAATTAATGATAATTTTCTTACAATGGAAATAGATTATACTTGGAATATATTTGGAATGTCTTATTCAGGAAATAAAGCGGTAATGAAAAAGTTTAAGAAAATAGCCAGAGATTTATACGGTTATTATGGTGTTACTGAGGAAGATATTATAAATAAGACAGAAAGATATTCGTCACTGGTAACGAGCTTGAGCTCATAACTACCAGTCTGTCGAGCTGGAAAATTGGGAGGTAAACAAAATGAATGATAACCGGTTAAAGGGTATAGCAGTTATTCTATTTGGAATTCTCTTAAGTGCAAGTGGTGAAGAAATGAATAGAACTGTATTGGTAAGTTTTAACGATTTCCCATTTGCTCTTATCGGGATAATTGTTGGAATTGTTGGACTTATAATGGTTTTCAAAAATAATTAAGAATAACAAATCGAAATTTTTTTATTTTTGAAAGTGGAAACTATGTAAAGGCAACCCGAAGGCTGTCCCAACACCAAGCCTATTCTGTTTACACTGGTCATTATCATCTTCATCCACCTGATGCAGAAAATGCATGGTTTCCTCGTCCTTATCATCGTGGGTGAACTCTTTTTTCATTTTTCATACAGCCAAAGGTTTGATAAGGAGCAAGAGAATGAGTGATTTAAAAGGAATAGAGTATAAACTATTTGAAGCTGGAGTCACCACGACACCAAAAATTCGCTACAGGAATTGCAGGAACAGATGCAGGACGAACTGGATTAGAAAGACCAGACAATTCTGGAACTAAACAGGCAGATATTACTAAAACCAAAAGAAAACAGGCAGATTTTGTAAAGTATCATCCTGTTTTTCTAAAGCAGACGATTGATTGTTTTTATATTAGATTTTCAACAATAATGTAACCGTTGAAATTACATCTGATTTTGATATGATTACTACCAAAGAGAGGTGTTTACAATGCAGATTTCCAGCAGATTTACAATGGCAATTCATATGTTTGCCTGTATAGATACATTTTCAGACCAGAAGATGACAAGTGATTTTATGGCTGCAAGTATTGGAACCAATCCGGTTATTATCCGTAAAATATTGCAACAACTAAAAGCTGCCGGTCTTATTGAAGTTGCAAGAGGAACTGGAGGAGTGACAATTACCAGACCACTTGAACAGATCACATTTCTTGATGTGTATAAGGCAGTAGAATGTGCACCGGATGAACAATTGTTTCATTTTCATGAGAACCCAAATCAGAAATGTCCGGTAGGAAAGAATATTCATCATGTTCTTGATAAGAGACTCTTAGAGGTGCAAAGGGCAATGGAGGAGAAGCTTTCAGAAATGACGCTTGCGGATGTGAAAAAAGAGATTGCAGCATATACAGAAAAAGAGTAGCAGACAGGGCTCCGGATTGATTTTCCGAAGCTTTTTCTCTATCATACGTCTAACGAGGTTGCCAGTAACTGTTACTTTGAATGCATATAAAGACTTAAAAAATGTTGTAACAAAAAAAGTTACAAAAGTTTCGATGTAACTATTGACATTACAATAAGTCGGTGTTATAGTACAGCTACAAGATGTAACAAACAAAGTTACAACAAAATAAGGAGGTACTATAAAATGCAGAAAGTAGTAGAATTTTTACAGAAAAATCCGGTTCAGTATTTAGCAACAGTAGGAAGAGATGGAAAGGCAAAATGCCGTCCATTCATGTTCTGCTTTGAGCAGGACGGAAAGTTTTGGTTCTGTACCAACAACACAAAGGAAGTCTACAAAGATATGCAGGAAAATCCTGAGGTAGAGGTTTCTGTTTCTTCTCCTGAATATGCATGGATTCGTCTTCATGGCAAAGCAGTATTCGAGAACAATATGAGTGTAAAGGAAAAATGCATGAACAATCCTATTGTTAAGGGACAGTATCAGACCGCAGATAATCCTATTTTTGAGGTGTTCTATCTTGAAAATCCTCATGGTGTGATTGCTGATTTTTCTGGAAATCCACCTTATGAATTCTAATATACACGAAGCAACGAGCCAAAGTTTGTGCTTACACAAGACTTTGGCGACTGCCGTGATAACTTGAGAAACTTGCGAAGCGTGTTTCTCAAGTTAAAGATAATCAACAGAAAGAGTACAGTCTTCGGGGCAAGGTGTAATTCCCGACTGGCAGTATAGTCTGCGAGCGAAAAGCTGATATGGTGAAATTCCATAACCGACGGTAAAAGTCCGGATGAGAGAAGATATGATAAAACAAGTCCCGCAGGAAATCCCGTCCTGCGGGCTGTTTTAAATTCAGGCATATGTATTAGCGTTTTTTGAGTTCCCGGTTCCGCTGAGTCCATCATTTGCACGAATGGATCTGTCGGATTTACATGCACTGATTGGAGCAATTACCATGATGATATATAAAAAACTTACACCAATACTGAAAGGAGAGACTTTGAAATGACAAAAATGGACTATCTCAAACTTCTGGTGGACGAAATCCACTCAACAACAGTTGCAACAATAGGTTCAGACGGACACCCTCAGACAAGAATCATAGATATGATGTACTATGATGAAGAAAGTGTGTATTTTCTTACAGCAAAGGGCAAAGCATTTTATGACCAGTTAATGGAACAGCAGTATGTGGCAATATCTGCGACAAAAGAAAAAATAGCGGTGTCTCTCCGTGGTAAGATAAAAACATTGGAAAAAAGAATCTTGATATTATGTTTGAGAGAAATCCTTATATGAAGAAAATATACCCTGGAGATACGAAAGACGCAATCGAAGTGTTTCAGCTGTATGAAGCACAGGGCGAGTATTTTGACATCAGCAATCCATCAAATATTGTGAGGGATACAATAACAATAGGAAAAGCAGAAGCTGTCCAGACTGGTTATTTTGTTGGGAAAGACTGTATCGGATGTAAGTTGTGTTATTCTGTATGTCCGCAAAAGTGTATTGATATATCTTCAGTTCCGGTTACAATCAATCAGAATCATTGCCTGCATTGCGGAAGATGTGCAGAGATTTGCCCGAAACAGTGTATTGAGAAAAGAGACCAGCTATGAAAAGTCAACCATAAATTAGTAAAAAATTTCTTTTTCATATCGGTGGTAAAAAAGGGTAACTTTAATAGAGCTCCCTTAGGGTGCTTTTTCAAAATCTATCGATATTGGTATAC
>ENA-OQDE01000265-OQDE01000265.1-human-gut-metagenome-genome-assembly--contig:-NODE-265-length-34180-cov-2.795877_pt1 | contig 34180 bp, 30 predicted proteins | sample MGYA00242768_ERZ504595 | MGnify/ENA primary metagenome ERZ504595 (study PRJEB26092, sample SAMD00036307) | human gut metagenome | host: Homo sapiens | study: EMG produced TPA metagenomics assembly of... | reverse complement strand
AGAAAAAGAATACCGAAATGAATGTATTATCATCATTTCCGGTATTCTTCATATTTACAGTCCACTCCCTAATCGTCCAGAGACTATATTTTCTCTTTCTAGCGCGTTGTAATTTAAAGATTATCACGTATCTTTGCCTCCTCAAATCATAAATACGAGATATGGCTATTACAATCAAGAAAGTCTCCACAAAGAGAGAGCTTAAGAAATTTATCCGTTTCAATTACAGAATGTACAAGGGCAACCCTTACTCTGTGCCTGACCTCTATGACGACATGCTCAACACCTTCAACAAGAAGAAAAATGCAGCATTCGAATTCTGTGAAGCTGATTATTTCCTCGCATATCGGGACGATAAAATAGTAGGACGTGTAGCTGCAATTATCAATAACCAGGCAAACAAGAAGTGGGAATGTAAAAACGTTCGTTTCGGATGGATAGACTTCATCGACGATCCCGAAGTATCATCCGCACTTATCAAAACAGTGGAAGAATGGGGAAAAGAACGGGGTATGACTCATATTGCCGGTCCTCTCGGATTTACTGATTTCGATGCGGAAGGAATGCTGATCGAAGGATTCGACCAGCTTAGCACCATGCCACTATCTACAACTACCCGTACTATCCAATACACATGGAAAAACTGGGCTTCGAGAAAGATGCCGACTGGGTGGAATACAAAATCTACATACCGGATGCTATTCCCGACAAACATAAGCGTATCTCCGAACTGATCCAACGAAAATACAACCTTAAGATAAAGAAATATACTTCCGGAAGAAAGATAGCCAAAGACTATGGACAGAAGATTTTCGAACTGATGAACGAAGCATATAGTCCACTTTATGGTTATTCTCCGCTGACACAGCGGCAAATCGACCAATACGTGAAAATGTATCTGCCGATCCTTGACTTACGGATGGTTACACTGATTACTGATGCCAATGATGAACTAGTCTGTGTAGGTATCTCTATGCCATCTCTCGCTGAAGCTTTACAGAAATCAAACGGACGTCTGTTGCCGCTCGGATGGTTCTATCTGTTAAAGGCATTATTCATGAAACGTCGTGCCAAAATGCTTGATCTGCTACTCGTTGCAGTGAAACCGGAATATCAAAATAAAGGTGTTAACGCTTTGTTATTTTCCGATTTAATTCCAGTTTATCAAAAATTAGGTTTTATCTTTGCGGAAAGCAACCCCGAACTGGAACTGAATGGAAAAGTTCAGGCACAATGGGATTACTTTGAGACTCAACAACATAAGCGCCGCCGTGCGTTCATCAAAGAGATAAAATAAAAAACAGCTATGGAAGAGAACGAATTGATACCTGTAGACAACAACAATGCAGTAGAGTACACTGACGACAACATCCGCCACTTGAGTGACATGGAACATGTACGCACACGCCCCGGTATGTATATCGGAAGGCTGGGCGACGGTGCACATGCCGAAGATGGAATCTATGTCCTCCTGAAAGAAGTAATTGACAACAGTATTGACGAGTTCAAAATGCAAGCCGGTAAGAAAATCGAGATTACCGTTGAAGAAAACCTTCGTGTCAGTGTACGCGACTACGGACGAGGCATCCCACAGGGAAAACTCATCGAGCTGTCAGCATGCTGAATACCGGTGGTAAATACGACAGCAAGGCATTTAAGAAAAGTGTCGGACTGAATGGTGTCGGTGTGAAAGCCGTCAACGCTTTAAGCTCCCGTTTCGAGGTACGCAGTTACCGCGACGGCAAAGTGCGTATCGCCACTTTCTCAAAAGGAAACTTACTGACCGATGAGACAAAGAATACCGAAGAAGAAAACGGAACTTACATCTTCTTTGAACCGGATAATACACTATTCCTGAATTACTGTTTCAAGCCCGAATTTATTGAGACAATGCTACGTAACTACACGTATCTCAATACGGGGCTTGCTATCATCTATAACGGACACCGTATCTTGTCGCGCAACGGTCTGGTAGACCTTTTGAACGACAACATGACGGCAACCGGGCTTTACCCGATCATCCACCTGAAAGGGGAAGACATCGAAATCGCCTTCACGCATACCGGACAATACGGAGAAGAATATTATTCTTTCGTCAACGGTCAGCATACTACCCAAGGTGGTACGCATCAAAGTGCCTTCAAAGAACACATTGCCCGTACCATCAAAGAGTTCTTCAACAAGAACATGGACTACACCGATATCCGTAATGGATTGGTTGCCGCCATTGCCGTCAATGTGGAAGAACCGATCTTCGAAAGTCAGACGAAAACTAAACTGGGTTCTACCAATATGGTTCCCGGTGGCGTAACGGTCAATAAGTATGTAGGCGACTTTATCAAACAGGAAGTGGACAACTTCCTGCACAAGAATGCGGACATAGCCGAAGCAATTCAACAAAAGATACAAGAATCTGAAAAGGAGCGTAAAGCCATTGCAGGGGTAACGAAACTTGCCCGTGAACGTGCCAAGAAAGCCAACCTGCACAACCGCAAACTACGTGACTGCCGCATACACCTCAACGATCCGAAAGGCAAAGGACTGGAGGAAGACTCCTGCATCTTTATCACCGAGGGAGACTCTGCAAGCGGTTCCATCACCAAAAGTCGTGATGTCAACACCCAAGCAGTATTCAGTCTCCGTGGTAAACCATTGAACTCTTTCGGACTGACCAAAAAGTGGTTTACGAGAACGAGGAATTCAACCTGCTTCAAGCAGCCCTGAATATAGAAGATGGTATTGAAGGATTACGCTACAACAAAGTAATCGTAGCAACCGATGCCGATGTGGACGGTATGCACATCCGCCTGTTGCTGATTACTTTCTTCCTGCAATTCTTCCCTGATCTCATCAAGAAAGGACATGTATATATCCTGCAGACGCCTTTGTTCCGTGTACGCAACAAGAAAAAGACAAATTACTGCTACAGCGAGGAAGAACGCATCAATGCTATCAATGAACTAGGACCGAATCCGGAGATCACCCGATTTAAAGGTTTGGGAGAAATCTCACCGGATGAGTTCAAACATTTCATTGGTAAAGATATGCGTCTGGAGCAGGTGACACTGCGCAAAACGGATGCGGTAAAAGAACTACTCGAATTCTACATGGGCAAAAATACCATGGAACGACAGAACTTTATTATAGACAATCTGGTTATAGAAGAAGACTTGGCATCATGAGAAAAGCAATATTCCCGGGTACTTTCGACCTTTCACCATCGGACATTACTCGGTAGTGGAACGTGCACTTACCTTTATGGACGAAATTGTGATAGGAATCGGTATCAATGAGAACAAGAATACCTACTTCCCCATTGAGAAAAGAGAAGAAATGATTCGGGAACTTTATAAAGACGAACCTCGTATCCAGGTGATGTCCTATGACTGTCTGACAATTGATTTTGCGCAGGAAGTAGAGGCCAGGTTCATTGTCCGCGGTATCCGTACGGTGAAGGATTTCGAGTATGAAGAGACCATTGCAGACATTAACCGCAAACTGGCAGGGATTGAAACCATCCTGCTCTTCACAGAACCGGAACTGACTTGCGTCAGCTCTACAATTGTACGCGAGTTATTAACCTATAATAAAGATATCAGCCAGTTTATTCCCAAAGGAATGAAAATGAGTGAATAACACTCGTTAGGGAATAGGCGATGAGTCAGAAAAGATGATGAAGAAACTAACGATTATACTATCCGTTTGCTTGTGGGCAGTTGCCATACAAGCCCAGAACTTCGGTTCCGAAGCCATGCGAAAGTTACAAATGGCAGAGTTTGCAATCTCCAATTTCTATGTGGACAAAGTAGATGAAGACAAGTTGGTAGAAGAAGCCATCATCAAAATGTTGGCACAACTTGATCCGCACTCTACTTATTCGGATGCAGAGAAAGTGAAGAAGATGAACGAACCACTTCAAGGTAACTTCGAGGGTATCGGAGTGCAATTCCAGATGATAGAAGACACCCTGTTGGTGGTGCAACCTGTCAGCAACGGACCTTCCGAGAAAGTCGGCATCCTTGCCGGTGACCGTATCGTTGCGGTCAATGACAGCGCCATTGCCGGAGTGAAAATGAGTACGGAAGATATTATGAAGCGCCTTCGTGGTCCGAAAGGTTCGAAAGTCAATCTGACAATCGTTCGTCGTGGCGTGCAAGACCCTTTATTGTTTACAGTGAAAAGAGACAAGATACCTATCCTTAGCCTCGATGCCTCCTATATGATTCAACTAAAACGGGTTATATCCGCATCAACGTTTTGGAGCAACCACTGCCGAAGAATTCAAAAAAGCAATGACAAGTCTTCAGAAGCAAGGTATGAAGGATATGATTCTCGACCTGCAAGGAAACGGAGGTGGTTATCTCAATGCAGCCATTGACCTTGCTAACGAATTCTTGGGACAAAAGGAGCTAATCGTATATACCGAAGGCCGGACTGCCAAACGTAGTGATTTCTATGCCAAAGGTAACGGAGACTTCCGTAATGGCCGCCTCATCATATTGGTGGACGAGTATACAGCTTCCGCCAGCGAAATTGTCAGCGGTGCGGTACAGGATTGGGACAGAGGAATTATTGTAGGCCGCCGTTCTTTCGGCAAAGGCTTGGTGCAACGTCCTATCGATTTGCCGGATGGTTCCATGATTCGTTTAACCATCGCCCGTTATTATACTCCATCAGGGCGCTCGATTCAGAAACCATACGACAGCACTGTCGATTACAATAAAGACCTGATAGAGCGTTTCAACCACGGTGAACTGATGAATGCCGACAGCATCCATTTCCCGGATTCACTGAAAGTACAAACCAAGAAACTCGGACGTACCGTTTATGGTGGAGGTGGCATCATGCCGGATTATTTCGTGCCTATCGACACGATTCTTTATACGGATTATCACCGTAATCTGGTAGCTAAAGGAGCTGTGATTAAATTCACCATGCAGTTTATTGAAGGACACCGGAAAGAGTTGGCAAACAAATACAAGAAGTTCGAATCGTTTGATGAGAAGTTCGTAGTCGATGATGATATGCTCGCCACTTTAAAGGAAATCGGAGAGAAAGAAGGGGTGAAGTTCAATGAAGAGCAATATCAGAAATCGCTCCCTCTTATCAAAACCCAGCTCAAAGCACTGATAGCCCGTGACCTTTGGGATATGAACGAATATTTCCGGATAATGAATACAACGAATGAAAGTATACAAAAGGCTTTGGAAATACTAAATTCGGACGAGTATCAGAAGAAACTGAAATAGGGTATTCAATAAACAATCATAAAACATCGTCTTTCAGTTTGGTGGACATACATACTCATCATAGTGGACATATAGATACACGATGGTGAGTATATATATCCACCACTCTGTATCTATATGTCCACTAAGCGTTGTGTATCAACCCGTTAACTTTATTATTGAATATATTCGAATGTCACCGTACCGCGAATATCAGAAGAAGAGGCGGCAATGTATGCCTTGAATTTTCCAGGTTCTGCCACCCAAGTACGCTGTTTATCATCAAAGAATTGCAATGCTTCCGGTTTGATTGTAAACTTCACCTCTTTTTCTTCATTCGGAAGAAGTTGTACCTTCCGAAAATCTTTCAATTCCTTAACCGGACGGAGGACACTACACTCCTCATCACCAATGTATAGTTGGATAATCTCTTTCCCTGCTACTTTTCCTGTATTCTTAACCTTTACAGAAACATCTATACTGCCATCAGTATTCATTGTTTGAGCCGATATTACAGGTTTACTATACTCAAAGGTAGTATAACTCATGCCATAACCAAAAGGAAAAAGTGGCTGCACCTTCTTCGTATCATACCAACGATAGCCAACCAGAATATCTTCTTTATATTCTTGACGGATGCTATCACCCGGATAACTGATTTCCCCAAAGAAATGAGCCGGACAATCCTCCAGTTTCACCGGATAAGAGAAAGGAAGTTTACCACTGGGAGTCACCTCTCCACTCAACACATCAGCCAGCGCCTCCCCACCAACAGAGCCTAAATACCACGACTGGACAATAGAAGGAATCTCCTTTACCCAAGGCATTTCCACCGCATTTCCGCTGACAATCACTGCTACCAGATTTTTATTTACCTTCAACAAGGCTTCTATCAACTCATTCTGCGCAAAAGGAAGTTCGTATGATAAACGGTCTCCACCCTCACAGTCCTGAAAATGATTCTTATTTAGTCCGCCTACAAAAATCACCAAATCCGAATTCATCGCCTTTTCCACCGCATCATTACGCAAAGAATCCACAGTAACCTGCGGAATAACATCCGCCCGTCCATACATCGGGCGACCGCTTGTGTAACCTTGTGCATAAACCACACCGTCACCAAATTTGGCCTTTATACCGTCCAGTGATGAAATCACTTTCTGAACTTTCAACTCTGAAGAGCCACCACCTAACATCAAATTACGGGTAGCATTATCTCCCACCACTAAAATACGTTTGTATTTTCCTTGAGGTACAGGCAATAAGGCAGGTTGTTTCTTACCGGTTCCATTTTTCAACAGGACAATACCTCTGTTGCAATCTCATAAGCGTACGATAGTGCTCTTCACTAGTCAGTGCCCCGAACGGTTTCCTGCGATTCATGGCTGTACGGAAAATCAGACGCAACACACGGGCAGCCTTATCATTCACTACTTCCATCGGAATCTTACCTTCCCGAACCATTTTCAGATAAGACTTACCCAAGTAATAATCGTCATAACCGAATTCCGATTCTGAAGTCAAACCATTCGTATAAGATCCCATTTCAATATCCAAGCCATACATGGCAGCTTCATAGGTATCATGCGCAGCTCCCCAATCTGTTATGACACAACCGTCGAAATTCCATTCTCCCTTCAATATATCATTATTCAGCAGTTTATGATGAGTAGCATGAGTTCCGCGCACCTTATTGTACGCTCCCATAATAGACCAAGCCTTCCCTCTTTCCACAGCAGCCTTAAAGGCAGGCAGATATATCTCATACAATGCACGGTCACTTAGCTGCACATCGATATGTCCCCGCCATAATTCCTGATTGTTCAGTGCGTAATGTTTTACGCAGGCGGCTACTCCATTCTTCTGCACTCCCTGAATATAAGGTACACAAAGCTCCGAGGCTAAATAAGGGTCTTCCCCCATATATTCAAAGTTACGCCCGTTGAGCGGAGTACGATAGATATTCACACCCGGTCCCAGCAAAACATCCTTTTCACGATAACGGGCTTCTTCACCGATAGCATATCCATATTTCGCTGCTAATAGCGGATTCCAGCTAGCTGCCAGACAGGTCAGTGCAGGAAAGGCTGTGCAACTATCGTTCGTCCATCCGGCATATCCCCAATCATTCCAATTAATTTCGGCACGTACGCCGTGAGGTCCGTCACTCATCCAAAGTTCAGGGATACCCAAACGGGGACAGCAGGGGAGCTAAACTTCCCTTGTGCATAACTAAGACGAGTTTTCTCCTCCACAGTCATACGGTTCAGCACATCCTGTACCCTAACCTCTATCGGTTGTGCATCATCCAGATACACCGGTGTTTGTTTCTTGTCTTGAGCAATCGCCACCATGCCTGTCTGAACAGACAGGAAACATATAGTCAATAAAAATGTCTTCATTATTCCAATAATCATTTACAGTTTACAATCTTTTGCCGAGACCTTTACCACGGCTTGCCGAAGCCCTTCCGAAGTAGCTGTCAGCTCCGTTTTTCCCGGTTTCCCATCATTCTGAATTACAACAAGGCATTTTCCATAAAATGCTTTCCTCTTTTTATCCTTAAAGCGTTCCAACGATACCGGGTTTCCATTGTCCACTCCTGCGATGAAACCATTACCTTTCACTGTGAAATTCACCAAATTATCTGCATTCGGACAAAGATTCCCTTCTTCATCCAGCATCTCTACAGTGACGAAACACAAATCTTTTCCATCAGCAGCCAGAACTGGACGATCAGGAGTCAGGCGAATTTCTGCAGGCTTTCCGGCTGTACGAATTTCCTTTTCTGCTATCACTTCATCCTTCTGCGTGAAACGACCTTCACCGTTCCCGGTTCAAACTTACACGCCAAACAACATGCAGGTTATCAGCATCTTTACATTTCACTCCCTGCGACTTCCATTCACAAACAATTCCACTTCATCAGCCTGATTATAGTAGCACCACATATCAATCTCCTGCCCCGGAGTCCAGTTCCAATGCGGGAAAAGATGCAATACTTGTTTATCTGTCCATTCCGACTGATATAGATAGTAGACATCTTTTGGGAAACCTGCCAGATCGACAATACCAAAGAATGAACTACGTGCAGGCCATCCGTAAGGAGTCGGTTCTCCGATATAATCAAATCCTGTCCATACATATTGCCCGCTGATAAAGTCGTTGTCTCTGACTAACTTCAGACTTTCTTCATGAGTGTTTCCCCAAGGCACATGACAGTTCTCATAAGATGAACAGGCAAAAGTAGAATCAGCAAAGGGTTTATCCCAACGCTCGGGCCAGATAAACATCCGGTCACTGGGCATACGGTAGTATCCACGTGTCATCAATGCCGAATTACTTTCAGTAATGATAAAGGGCTTGTCCGGAAAATTAGCCGGAACATGAGGAATATCTTTATTATGATAATTATAGCCAATCACATCCAGTGCACCGGAACGGAATAAATGATTGCCGGAATTTGGTTCATTGCATCCGGCAGTGACAGGACGGGTAGAATCAAGCCCTTTTACAAAGCTTACCAATTTCTTCGTCAGCAAAGAGTTGACACTCTCCTCTCCTTCTTTTGCCAACATTTCAGAAGAATGTCCAAAATTCAGGATCAAATTGGCCTCTTCCAGACTCAATGTATCCGCTTTAGCATCACTCCATTGTTCGAGGACTTCATTACCGATACTCCACATAAAGACAGAAGGATGATTGCGGTCACGCAAAATAAAGTCATTCAAATCGCGCTCGTGCCATTCATTGAAGTAACGGGCATAATCATGTGCTGTTTTTTCTTCCGCCACATATCAAAAGCCTCATCCATCACGATAAATCCCATACGATCACAGAAATCAAGCAGTTCGGGTGCGGGAGGATTATGGGAACAACGTATGCCGTTGCATCCCATTTCTTTCAGAATCTGCAATTGCCGTTCAATGGCACGTGTGTTGACAGCTGCCCCCAGACAGCCAGATCATGGTGCATACATACCCCGTTAATCTTGGTTTGCCTACCGTTCAATGTAAATCCTTTCCGGGCATCAAAACTGAAGGTACGGATACCGACAGGAGTCGTATACCTATCCATACATTCCTCGTTTCGCATCACTTGGTAACCAATGTATACAAGTAAGGAGTATCAACATCCCACAGCTCCGGTTGTTTTACAGTCAATTGCTGGGTGAAAACAGCTTCTCTGCCAGTTTCCGTTTTTCCGGCCGACTGCGTTCTAGCAACTTCTCTGCCTTCAGCATCCTGTAAGGATGAGTAGACCGTGATATTTTCATTTGTATCACTTTCATTCACAATAGTAGTAACAAGATTCAGTACAGCCTCTCCCTTGTCAACCGATGATGTCGTGACATACGTTCCCCAATCGGCTACGTGTATCGGACCAGTCTTGCTTAGCCATACATTCCGGTAAATGCCACAACCCGAATACCAACGTGAATTGGGTTGTTCGGCATTATCTACACGCACAGCCAACACATTCGGTTCATCATTTCAGATAAGGGGTCAGATTATAGCTGAAACTAATATATCCATAAGGACGCACTCCTAACGAAACACCGTTGATGAATACTTCCGAATTCATATATACTCCGTCAAACTCAATGCGGAAGATCTTTCCTATATCTGCTTTGTCTACACTAAAAGTTTTGCGATACCATCCAACTCCACCCGGAAGCGCCCCTCCCCCTGTCCCGGAAGGATTTTCACGGCTAAAGTCTCCCTCAATCGCCCAATCATGAGGCAAATTCAATACCCGCCAGTCATTGTCGGCAAAACCGGGTTGTGCAGCTTGTAGTCCGTCTCCTAAGTGGAAACGCAATCCGCATTAAAGTCAGACCGCTCGCGTGGAGAAATGGGGGAAGAACTGTTACATGCTCCCAACAGCATCAGACAGCTCCCCAGTATCAAATATTTCAGTTTCCCAATCATCATCGAATCCTATCATTCAACTTACAGTTCAATGTCTGCTCGCTGCCATTATACTTCACAGTCACTCCTTTCGCATTCAAATCAAACGGTTGTGCTTTCTCCTTATTAACCGTAACTACAGTGAAGTACGTTCCTTCAACATACCCGGAAATTCTCCCTGGCGTTCACCGATCACTAAGTCTTAGTAGCTCATCATACTTCATCGGTATCATGGCGTACATACCCTGTTCATAGTTATAATTCACCCCCTCATCTTCATATAGCGTAAACTTTCCATCAGCTCCCTGATAAATATATAAACGGATATGATCCGCCGGTTTTTCATCCGTATACTGAATATCATCTCCGAACGGTACGATAGCGCCTGCACGCACATACAGCGGGATACGCTCATAAGGAGCCTCTATTACTTTCCTCTCTCCTCCGGGCTGGAATTTACCGGAATAAAAATCATACCAGCCTTCTGCCTGGGGGAAATAAATCTCACGACTACGGTCACCATAGCGATAAACCGGAGATACCATAAATGAAGGACCGAACATATACTGGTCACCAATATTATTCACTTGGGTATCCGCTGTAAAATCCATGACTAATGGACGCATGATTGTATAATCATTAAACCAGGTCATGCCTGCCAACGAATAAATATACGGCATCATATTGTAGCGTAGCTTGGTATAATAAACAACCGATTGATAGGCCGGATGCCCTTCCGGAGCAATCTCCCATATTTCACGGAACGGGTATTGTCCATGTGCACGATACAGAGGAACGAATGCACCGAATTGATACCAACGGGCATTTAATTCACGCCATTCTTTATAATCGGCATTTTCTGTCTTTGTCGCATTCCATTGCTTCTGTCCCGCTACATAACGGTTCTCTACACAAAAACCGCCAATATCCATTGTCCAGTAAGGAATTCCACTCATCGCAAAATTCAACCCTGCAGAAATCTGCGCTTTCATATCTTCCCAACGTGTACCGATATCCCCACTCCATGTAGCCGTAGAATAACGCTGCAATCCGGCAAATCCCGAACGTTAATAAGAACACCCGTTTGTTATTATCCACCCCGCGCTGGCCGTCATAAATCGCTTCCGCATTCATCAGTGCATAAGCATTGAAGAATTCTGTTGAGGAACCTAATGCCGTAGGCCCGCACAAAGCCTTCCGATATTCCAGGTCTGTACAGTCACGCACATTCGGTTCGCTGGCATCCATCCACCAGGCATCTATACCCAACGGATAATAATGCTCATACATCTGTTTCCAGAACAATTTCCGTGCATCGGGATCGTATGCATCATAAAAACCATAATGGTAACCGGGACCTACCCAATCTTTCAAGCTATCCCTGACAGACTGCTGATACATCCAGCCATTCTCGTCGAATTCTTTGAAATGTTCAGTAGTAACATAGAACTTAGGCCATACCGAGATCATCATACGACCATGCATAGCATGGATTGAATCGACCATTGCTTTCGGATCCGGAAAACGAGGCTTATCAAACTCGTGACTGCCCCAGGCATTCTCCGGCCAGTGATTCCAATCCAGTACGATATTATCCAACGGAATTTTACGATCACGAAAACCCTTCAGTGCTCCCAACATTTCATCCTGTGTATTATACTTCTCACGACTTTGCCAGAAACCCATTGCCCACTTCGGCATAACGGGAGACTTTCCGGTCAGCGTACGATAACCGCTAATCACATCGTCCATATCTTCACCAGCCATAAAATAATAATCGAGCTGCTTGGTCATTTCACTCCACCACGACTGTTTCCCCTGTTCTTTCGGATCAACGGGTGTCAATGCACGCAGCCCGCAATAAGACTGCCCACCATCAGGCTGCCACTCGATTTTCAACGGCACACGCTTTCCTGCTTCCAAATGAGCAGCAAACTTATAACTATTAGGATTCCATGCAGTACGCCAACGTTCCGGCACTACCAGCTCATTATTCAAATAAACCTTGACATATCCTGCATAATAAAGAATAAACTTAAATTCTCCCGTTTGAGCAGGCTCTATCTCTCCTTCATAAGTGACGTTAGCCCCCATTAACGGCAGTTTCTTCGGAAGATTCTCAATCGTTTTCAGATTCTCGAAATAAATGGAATCTTCCCGACGAACCAGAGTTTCTCCTTTTTTCGGTACATAAGTACCGGTAAGCGCCCCTTCCTGACCTGTCTTATCATAAAGTTTAAAGATACGGTTCAACTGGGAATAATCATTCGGATTACCGAAGCGGCACAACGAATAACTATCCAGTAGTATGCCATAATTTTTATTCGAAACAACAAACGGAACAGATACTTTCGTATTGTATTGGAACAATTCTTCATTCTTGCCCTTATAATTAAATTCATCCGCCTGATGCTGACCTAATCCGTAAAACGCCTCATCTTCGGGAGACTCAAATACCTGACAGATCGTATATCCTTTCGTCCCCTCCACTTCTATCGGAGTAAACTTCTTTCCTCCTCCCTTGTTTTCCTGCAGGATTAACTCTCCGTTTCGATCCGTAAACCACACTTCCCCGGTACTAGCCAGTACGGATGCTTTTACTTCTTCAGTAGACACTATAATCGTATCGCCATTCTGCACAACGGCAAAGGATGTTTGTTTTTCCTGCGGAACAACAATCAAACTTTGCGGATCGGCAAACTTGCTGTCGGCAGTGGCGGAAACACGGATTAACTTATCTCCCATCACTTGAAGGCGAACTAAACGAGGCCCTCCTATTTCTTTCTGTTGTACTTTAACTATCACGCTATCACCTGTCTCCTCGTAGACCTTATTGGAACATGCTCCGAAAAGAAGTCCCGGCAACAGGCAATAGAAAATGTTTTTCATATTCATAATCATACCTACCTTTAGGGTTCAACAATATATTTTCTCATATCGCAAAAGTAAGTACTATAAATGAAAAGTTCCCCTTCTAATGTTTTACAGAAGGGGAACTTTTAAACAGTGACCGGACAATATGTTTTTTTCAGAGGTATCATTTGTTATTTCCCTTCTTTTTCCTGGTAAACGGAGGGCAAAACACCAAATTCATCCTTGAAATAACGACTGAAATATTTGGGGTTATTGAAGCCTACTTCGAAGGCTACTTCGGACACATGAAGCTGGCTTTCACGCAATAATTGCGCTGCCCGTTTCAAGCGGATCACGCGGATAAACTCAATCGGTGTCTTTCCTGTGATCTGAAGCAATTTCTTATACAAATGCACACGACTCATACCCAGCTCCCGGCTAAGTTCCTCTACCGAGAGTTCAGTACGTGACATATTATCTTCCACATACTTGATTGCTTTCTCTATCAACTTCTCATCCAATGAAGTAATCACAATCTCACTAGGCGCAGGATCAATCATTCCCTGGGTGACACGATGATAACGGCTTAGTTCGATCAGTTTACGGATACGCAATACAAGAATAGTCATATTGAAGGGCTTCGTTACATAATCGTCCGCTCCTGTCTGCAGTCCTTCCAGCTTCGCTTCGGTATTCTGCCGTGCTGTCAGCAAAATCACAGGGATATGCGCTGTGCGCTTATCTTGTTTTATCAGGCGACACAACTCATTGCCATCCATTTGGGGCATCATCACATCACTGATAACCAGATCGGGTAATTCTTCCTGCATCATCTCCATGCTTCCTTACCATTCACAGCCAGTTTGACACGATACTGCAACTCCAGACTATAACGCATAAAGATACGGAAATCTTCATTATCATCTACTATCAGCAACAATGGGAAATTTTTGCGTTCCGTTTCCTCCCTGGCTTCCTCTTTCATCTCCTTATCTTCTTCATCCCCGGCCGACATACCCGTTTCTTCCGGCAACTGCACCTGTGTCTCCACATGTTTTACCGGAAACTGAATAACGAAAACAGACCCATCCCTATATTATCGAATACCTTCACTTCTCCTTCATGCAAAGTGACAAAATCACGTACCAAACTCAAGCCGATACCATTTCCGGTAGTTTCCTCTACTCCCTTATGACCCGCCTGATAGAAACGTTCGAAGATATGTTCCTTGTCCACATCGCTAATTCCTATTCCGGTGTCGGCAATCTTGATTTCCAATATATCGGGAGTTCCTGCCACATGCTCTATCATCACCGTCACACGCCCTCCTTCGGGAGTAAACTTAAAAGCATTAGAAAGCAAATTCATCACAATCTTTCCTACCTTGTCAGCATCAAAAGCCATCGAGAATGTATCTATACCCGAAAAGAAAGAGAACTGAATGTGTTTCTTATCCGCCATCAACAGGAAAGAGTTGCAAACACTATGCACATACGAAATGATATCTCCTTCCGACAGAGACAACTGATGAGTACTCATTTCTCCTTTACGGAAATCGAGCAGTTGATTAACCAGATGCAACAACCGTTGTGCATTACGATACATCAATTGTAAACGTGTACTCTGCAATTCATCAGTCGTTTCCTTCAGCATGCCTTCCAAAGGAGAAATAATCAAAGTGAGCGGTGTACGCAATTCGTGCTAACGTTCGTGAAGAAACGGAATTTCATATTATTTATTTCTTCATTCTTCGCCACCTCATTTTCTATTTGCTGAAGATGAAACTTCTCACGTTCACGTTTCAGCATCCGGTAACGCGCCAGGAAGAGCACGATAACCAAACCGACGGTATACAACAAATAAGCCCACCATGACATCCAGAAAGGAGGATTGACTACAATACCCAGCGTGGCTTCCTTTATGCCGACATAACCGTCACTATTGATCGCTTTCACTCTCAAAACGTACTTTCCCGGAGCAAGATTAGTGAAAGTCACATTGTGTACTCCTAACGGCAGGGTTAACCAGTCATTATTGAACCCTTCCAACTTATACATATATTGAGTTTTCTCCGGCAAATTATAGTTATCCGAAGCAAAAGATACACTGAAAATGTTCTGCTTATAATCGAACTCTACATTTTCTACATCGTTCAACTCCTTTTCTATCAACACTCTTCCACCATACGACTGTCCCACCTTTACCGCCTCATCAAACAACGAAAGACCTGTAAACATCACATTAGGCAGCATTTTATTATAGCGTATATGATCCGGAGCAAAAACATTGACCCCATATAAACCTCCAATGGCAATGATTCCATTGTGCAAGGTTTTGATAGAACGCTGGTTAAAATCACAATTCTGCAATCCATCCTCACTATTATAAGCCCTGGAATCAAAAAGGTAACTCCCTTTTCCGTCAGAAGCTACTGTTACCCGGATTACCTTCCTACTGGTCGATACCCACATATTACGCTCCTGATCTTCCGTAATCGCAGCAATAAAACTTCCTTTGGCCTCTGCAACAGGAGACAGATCCAGAAACATATGACGCCTCGTATCATACACATTCAATCCCTCACGGGTAGCAATCCATACCAATCCCCGGCTATCTTTATATACATGATTCACCGCATCGTTCGACAATTTCATACTACCGCTCTGGCCTTGAATCTTTTTTATTTCTCGAGTGCGCATATCCATCGTGCCTACTCCCTGACTGGCAGTTCCGAAAAACAATGTATTATCATCTACCCAACACAAAGAGGTTACATTATTCTCCAGCAGAGCCGAGTTGTTACTGGTATAAGTTTCAAAAGTACCGGATAACGGTTCCAAACATTGCAAACCGCCTCCCAAGGAAGCAATCCAGATTCTTCCCTTATCATCCTCCATCAATGCCCAGACATTATTACTCGCCAAAGCGTTTCCGGTACCTTCCCTATAAGAACGTACCTGGGAACCATTCATACAATACAAGCCCCCATTGAATGTCCCTACCCATAATTTGCCGTCTTTCGACTTCAACATAGACACGACGGGATTCGGCAATTGTCCTTCGGCGTCTCTCCAGAAAGGTTCCGCCTTTCCTGTAGAGCGATTCCACAAAAGAATCCCATGGTCGTTCGTTCCGAGCCACAGTCTATCTTCATCCGCCTGTTCTATGCAAGTTATATCTCCCCATTCATACATATTGAACTTAAAGATGCTTTCACTATAATAAGATACCCCCTTCTTATAAGTACCTACCCACATGACACCATCCCTGTCAGCATATAAGTCATAAATTGTATTATGAGGCAAGCTCCGTCCATTGTCATCGTGGGCAACAAGAGAAGTCACTTTCCCCGTTTCTTTCTCAAGCACGTCTATGCCGTCATAATCCTTTCCAACCCAATCCTGCCTTCTATATCCTGTGCCACCGCATGAATAATTACGTCCGGACGTGACGACCAGATACCGGTCAAATCTGTCCGCCAACTTTTTGTTCCGCAATCATACGCCCAGATTCCCATAAGACTGTATGCCCAGATGCAATTGTCTCTATCTACAAAGAGCGAAAGTTCTATCGTCTTTCCTCCCGGAATATATTTCTTAATTTCATCAGACTGCCATTTAATCGCCAATGTGGCACGATCCAGACAGACAAGCAGTCCCGTATTATAAATCAACAAGATTCCGTCACTACATTCCGCCATTTGTGTCACTCCATACTCCGGCAACGAATGTTCCGTATACGAAAAGAAAAGTCTCTTCCCACCCTCCTTGTAACGGTAACATCCTTCACCTGCCACACTAAGCCACGTATTCCCTTCCCGGTCTACAAAAACCTGTTCCGGAACTCCCCATGACTCCAGATTTTTCATAAATCCAGTAACATCAGTGATAAAGTAATCCCGCTCCTTATCAAATAATACATACCCCCGGGCGGTATTTATCCAAAACCGTCCGTCAGGCATTTCCACAATATCGGTAATGTAATTATCCGGTAAAGATCCCGGCTCATTCTCGCATGCTGATAGATCTTGAAAGTATATCCGTCATAGCGGTTCAGTCCGGTAGTCGTACCGAACCACATGAACCCATCACGATCTTTATAAATAGTATTCACAGAATTATTAGACAATCCGTCCGACACTTCCAGATGCTTGAACAAGTATGATTGTGCAGACACAATCCACGAAGCGAGAAGTAAAGCTAACAATAAAAGGCTCTTTCTTATCATGTTTTTCAGATTTGTACAAAGGAAATAAAATATTATCAAACAGCCAAGAAAAAGAGCCTGCGGATTATTTGACAGAATAAACAGCAAGCGCATCCAACGAAGAAGCTAATGCAACCAAAGCAGCGTTCCAGTTAATGGCTACTTCATTGGAAGCATACGAATCTTCCGTATCTACATACGACTCATCCGGACTGGCAGTAGGATAAAAAGCCCCGTCCTGCTGTCCTGGGTTAGGTCCTCCAACAAGAAATCCGGGAATAGGGTCTTCTATGTCGTCCGAAACCGAAAGGCGGTGATGAGGATGCTTCGGACTCTTCGTTCCAAGCCCTGTCACATAACAGAAACCTGTTGCATTTCGCCCCAATATATAATCCATGTTTCTATAGGCATTAGTCAAATAAACGTCTTTGCCAGTCAGGAGATAAGCGTACATCAACGATACACCCTGATTCATACATTTCTCCGCAAGGCATCCCCAAAAGAAATCTTTAGCATCATTACCATAGGGAGCGTGAAATGGGTCTGTTCGGCTCCTTCTATGACTTTATCCGCATATTTCAAAAGTTCCGTTTTCAATGAATCGGCAAAACGACGGTCGGCTTCATTTAACTCTCTGCCTGGTTGAAGCCATGCAAATATACCTAATGCGAACGTGTTGCCCCATCCCGGAGCTGTGTATATTTGGGGAGCCTTTTTTATTGCTTCTTCCCGGTATATCTCTTTTCCGGTTGAGAAATAGAGTTCGCTAGCCGCCCAGAAAAATTCATCGTCTGCATGTGTGTCACCATATTCTCCGGTGGCTATTGCCGGTTGATACTTCTGATTGAGCAGATTCTGATTATAATAGGCTCCCGGATGCTTTTCCGCCCAGGCATAAGCCTTCTCCGCTGCCAGTAGAGCACGTTTGGAGAATCCTGGATAATCTTCTTCATAAGAGGCAAACAGACGGGAGGACTGTGCCATGACTGCTGCAAAATCTAAAGCGGCAGTGACTGATTTCTGCACGACATAACGTTGTTGTTTACAGTCCACAGGTTTCACAAAACCTTCAAAAAAGGGGGTGGTCAGTTTATGATATACTCCTCCATCTTCGGGATCTTGCATTGTTAACATCCAATCCAAGTTAAATTGCATTTCGTCCAGTAAGTCGGGGGTATGGTTATTGCTCTCCGGGATATTTATCTTTTGCCGGGAGAAGTAATCCGGAAACAGCTGATAAATAGACTGCATCAAACCTATTGAATAACCGGAATTCACAATATACTTATTATAATCGCCGGCATCATACCAACCTTTGGAAGAAGAGACAATTGTTCCCGCAGGACGATCGGGGGAAGCAGCGCTGGGATGTATCAATACATGATTATCCGGATGCCCGGCCATTCTGTGCCACTGCCCTGCATATTGTTCTTCAATCGGCATTGCGGTACGCTGATAATAAAAAGACTTCAAAGCCGCGTCAGCCAGAGGAGATAATATACTGTCTTTTATTAGGAAAGTAACCGATGCTCCGTTCACCTTCAGTATATATTTTCCCGGAGTTGTTACAGCACTAAAATCCAGTGTTGTTCTTGTTTTATCCGACCATGCTGACTTTGCTGTATATAAAGATTTTCCGACAAACACTTGTTCACCGGAAACAGCATCCCATATTACAAACTCTTCAACTTTTCCGCTGTCTACTACAGCTATTTTCTCTTGATTGGGATAATAACCCAGTTGATTCAATCGGATAGCATCGTTTGGTATCACACTTGTTGAAGGAGTGCACGCAACCGCCAACCCACTCAATATCCCAAACAGAGCAATGTATCTTACTATTTTCATACAGTTACTAAAAAAGTAGGAGAAGGTAAATGGTTCGTTCTACCCTCTCCTATTTCATTCAAATCATTATTTTCTCACGATGCGGAAGTTATCGAAATAAACTTCAATAGTAGCTTGACTACTACCAGGGTTCGTTACATATACGCCTATATGAGTAGAGTTCCTATTTAAAAAGTCTTGATATGTAGCATCTGCAACAACAGAAGATAAAGATACGGAACATTGCATCCACTTTCCAGTCTCTGTCTTTCCTGTAAAAGAACTCACTGGGACATACCCATTTAATGCAGCATCAAAGTTTTCACACATTGCGATTTGGAAAACAGGTCCGGTAAATACTTCTTTCACAAAACATTCAAACTGTAATTTCAAATCATCAATCGGTGTATTTCCTGGAATGATGCTTGTATTTACCCATTGAGCGTTGGAATAACTTTGTTTCCACCAATAATTGGATGCACTCACTGTTCCGGTAATGCCTAGACAAGTTCCATTAGAAACATAAGGAGCTGACGAGCCATCTGCTACTACAAAACTGCAATCACCCCAAACATGACTACCGATTCCATCGTAATTCAATATCACATTTTCTAGAGGATAGAATATTTCTGCAGATTCTACCGTTCCTCCAATCGCAGTCACAGAAATATGGCCGGACTGGGTAGGAGCCTGTGGCAATACAAAACTAATCTCATCAAAAGTGTTTGAAGTTGTGATGTCCCCCACTGGAATGTCGAACTCACCGTTAATATTCACACGTGATACCTCAATAAAATTCTGTCCAGTAATAGTAACCGTGCTTCCTACGACTGGCATTGTCGAACTGACAGCAGTAACAACCGGTTTTGGACCATTCTTCTTAAACTCTGTAACCGCACTGCTCGTATAGCACTCTACCACAAGATATCCCTCTTCAAGCAGATTTGCCGGAGCTGTTAGCGTAATTTGACTATATTTGTTATTTACTTCATAATTTGTTATCTCCTGAACATCAACAGGGCGTGTCCCATCCTTTGCCGGTTGTTCAGTAGAAAGATAAACAGCCTGTACCTCATAGAAGTTACCACCGATCACAGTCATCTGGTCTCCCGGCTTTATAGGATAGGTTGCGGAAATACGGGTGATGTAAGGTGCAGGCGAAAGCACGTGCATATTGTAAGCTGCTACTCCATGCTCTGTTTCTATGCGAATTTCACCTTTCAACTCAGGATTTTGTCCTGTCAGTTCCAATTCATTAGGAACCGTTAATATGATACTTGTAGAAGTTACATAATTCCTGTTGAAACTAACCTCCTGATCATTGATATACACCTTTTGTGTTCCACCCAAATGTTCTCCGACTACAACAATCATTGTTCCCGGATTTACATCAGTAAAAGTACTATCAGCTTTAGCCGGATCTGTTACTCTTATATAATGAATTACCGGTATAGCATCATCGTCGTCATTCTGGCAAGAGACAACAGCCAAAAAGGGCAGGACTAACAACCCTATCAAGAACAATCTCGTATCTAAATATTTATATATTGATTTCATAAATTCTTCTGATTTATTCGTTAAATGTATAAGGAACCGGTGGTTCGTTCAATAACGGATTCTGGATGACATCAGATTCCGGATAAGGCAAGAAAATATCCTCTGCTTCAATATTGATAGTAAACTCCGGAGCTGTGTAATACTCAGGACCTTCAAGGAACGTAGTTCCATCCGTATCATACTTCCCAAAATGCAATTTTCCGTCCTCATCTTTGATGATAGCATCCGCCCGGTACCCCCGCCACTGATTATTAAAGTAGTTAAGCATCTTGTCCGGTAAATAACGGAACCAAGTTACCATATCATACCAGTTTGAATATTCCATACCAAACTCAACACGGCGTTCGCGGATAATGTCATCCAACGTGATGGAAGACTTTTTATTAATCTTTGCACGCTCACGTACACGGTTGAAGAAGTAAAGACCACGACCGTCACTCAACGTAGAATTGTTACCCAGACAAGCTTCCGCATACGTCAAGTAGACATCTGCTAAACGCAAAATATAAGTATTAAGTGGCGAATTCATTTGTTTCACCTTACCGTCGTTATCGTCATCCGGCCCTCCCGGAACACCTTTTTTAATAGGAGAAGCAGTACCCTTATAAGTATAGCCACCATCTTTAATGCAAATATAAGAGTAATAAGAACCCTTGGTAAAAAAGGTAGCGTTCCTACGCAACGTATCTGCCAACTCGTATTGCTGAAGCATATCAATACTTCCATTATAGCTACTCCAACAATTGACACCACCCGTCACCTCGGTCGAGAATGCCAAATCGGACAAGAGGGTATTACATTCATACCACTCCCCCAACGGCACCCACTGCATAGCGAGCAGGGATTCCTGATTGTTATTGTTCTTATACTTGAAGAGATCTTCGTAGTTTGTCATCAAGTCCAACCCACTATTCTCACACACATCACTGGCATATTGACGGGCAAGTTCTAAATCACCTTCATCACGCGTACCACCATTGTTCCAGCCCGAACGTGCCAGATAAACCTTTGCCAATATCCCTTTTGCCGCCCACGATGTAGCCCGTCCTTTATCACTCTGCTCCGACAAATTATCGACGGCGTAATTCAAATCATTAATAATAAACTGAAATACATCTTCTTCACGATTGAGCGGACGAACGGGATTGTCAACCAACTTCTGGTTATCTTCAATGAGAATCACCGGGCCCCAAATGCGCAACATATAGAAGTATGCACATGCACGCATCAACCGGGCTTCTGCAATTGCCTTTGTCTTGGCAGCTTCGCTCACACTACCCTGTGTCTGCGTCTCTACCGCATTGATTACAGAGTTCGCCATCGTTACTACCGAGTAGAATCCACTCCATGCACCCGACAGATTTTCATCCAAAGCTGTCACTTGGAAAGTAACAAACTGCGGATAATTCCAGGGACTGTACATATCATTGGCACGCCCGCTACCGATAGGAACGATGGAACGTTGATTGTAATCAAACCATGCCCGATTGTAAAGCGGAGCGGTGGCTGCTTCTAACGCTTCGTCAGAAGTATAAAATGTAGCGTCTACATAGTTTCCTTCCGGTGCTCTATCCAGAAAACTGTCACTGCATGCTGCAAACAGCAGGGCGGTAGTTGCTATTACTAATAATTTACTTTTCATAAATATTCTCATTATTTGTCAGGTTAGAACTAAGGTTAAGTCCGAAAGTATAAATCCGTTGTGAAGGATAACGGGCATTATCGATACCACGCGTCAGCACATCATAATTGTAAGCACCCACTTCAGGATCATATCCTTTGTACTTTGTAAAAGTGAATGCATTCTGAATATTCATATACACCCGTAGATTGTCAATATTGAGCTTACTTATCCACTTTTTAGGGAAAGTATAACCTAACGAGATATTCTTGATACGAAGATATGAACCGTCTTCTACAAAGCGGCTGCTCATACGGTTATTATCGTTAGCATTGGCAGCAGTGATGCGCTGTACTTGTGCCGAACCGGCATTCGAGACATAGACATTGGAAAGCGTAGTCGGCTGTGATGGATCGATCAGTTCCACACGGGCGATATTAACAGCTTCTTTCAACATTCCACTGTTGTTCATCGGATTGGTAAATTCTTTACGTAGCATATTCACCACTTTATTACCGTATACACCATTGATGAAAATATTCAGATCAAAGCCTTTATAAGAAAACGAGTTGTTAAAACCGTAAGAGAACTTCGGTTCGGGATTACCTAATAGGTACGGTCTTTCTCATCAATAACGCCATTGTCGTCAATATCCTCATAAATATAGTCTCCTACCCATATCTCACTTTCAGAGATATTCTTTCCTTTTGGAATAGCCACTTTCACACGCTCACCATTTTTATCGAGAATATAATTACCGTAAGAATCCCGCTTGTAAAAGTCATCCTCCTTCGTAAACATGCCTATCACGTTATATCCGTAAAACTGTCCTATTGGCTGTCCCACCTCCGAGTAGGTGTAAGTCTCACTGTTGATAGTACCGGAAAGTCCTGCTGTCTCTGTGTAAAGCTTTGTAATCTCATTCCTATTAAATGAAATAGTCAGTCCTGATCTCCACATGAAATCATTTTTATTGATATTAACCGTATTCAACGTGAATTCCAGACCTTTATTGGTCATAGCACCCGCATTTACCCACGGTGAGGAAATAACACCGTTAACATAAGAAGGAAGAGATGCTTTCATTAACAGATTATCTGTGTTTTTGTAATATCCGTCAATAATCAGTTCTACCCGGTTACCAAAAAGATTAATGTCTAGTCCGGCATTCCATGCTTCAGTCTCTTCCCATTTCAAGTTTTCGTTTCCATAGTTCTCCGCATAATATCCGCTTCCCCAAATAGTTGCCACAGTTCTCATCTTTACACCATAAGCATAGTTTTCTGCCGCTTGATTACCAACCAATCCCCAACCCAGACGTAACTTCAAATTATCCAACCAAGAGACGTTCTTCAGGAATTTCTCATTCTTTAACTTCCATGCAAGAGCTGCCGATGGAAATATTCCCCAACGATTGTTCGGAGCAAACGTAGAAGAACCGTCACCACGTACAGTAAGTGTCAACAAATAACGGTCATCAAATCCGTAGTTAACACGACCGAAGTAAGATTCGATAGCAGAAGAACCTTTGGAACTACTATTCTTTGCAGTAAGTGAGCTACCCGCGTCCAGTTCGTGAACAGAGTTGAGAAAATAGTCACTCCGGGTGCCGGAAAGTGATTCCCAATTATTCTCCTGCGCTTCATGTCCCGCCATGGCAGTAATTTGATGTCGACCGAAAGTATTAGTATAAGTTAGATAAGTCTTTAACGTCCAGTTACTACCATTGCTGGCACTACGACTACCTAATGACTCTTGGGTATAAAGACCATAGTCATAAGACGGAGTATACTGATAATTGTTGTTATAATAATAATTGCCTGCATACTCAGCTCTGAACACTAATCCCTTGTAAAGTGTAATATCAGCAAAGAAATCCACATAGAGTTGTAATCCCTTTTCGTAGTTCTCACGCATCAGCGCTTCTGCTACCGGATTCGTAAAGTAAGTACCATACATGTTTTCTGACTGCATTCCCCATGAACCGTCAGGATTCTTCGCCGGTACTTCAGGCAACTGCTGTATCGCCGTGCGAATGATATTACCATTGTCGATCGTATTGTTCTGCTGCGTCTTGGCAACAGAAGCACGCAACCCGGTAGAAAGCCAGTTCGTTATCTTATTATCCATATTGACACGGGCAGAGAAACGTTCGAAGCTAGAACCGATACCGATACCATCCTGACTCAAATAACCACCCGAAAGTGAATAAGTAGTTCCCTCATTTCCTCCAGAGATATTAATCTGATGATTGTGCATAGATGCATTACGGAAAATCTCATCCTGCCAGTTCGTCCCTTCTCCCAGTAAGCTGGGATCTTTAAACTCCTCACGGTCACCAAAGCCCAGTACTTGAGCGCGTAGATTTTGATACTCCGCATATTCGCGCAGATTTAAAACATCCAACTTCTTTGGTAATTGCTGCAAACCATAATATCCTTCATAAGAAACCTTTGTCTTACCGGCTTTCCCCTGATTAGTGGTAATCAGTACCACACCATTGGAAGCTCTCGAACCATAAATAGCTGTAGCCGAAGCATCTTTCAGAATTTCCATAGAAACGATGTCCGAAGGTTAATGGAAGACAGTACACTGGAGTTACCGTCCGTATTACCGGAAATCGCTACACCATCAATCACATACAGAGGTTCGTTACCATTCAAGGAATTGATACCACGAATACTCACAGAGATACCTCCACCCGGGGCTCCCGAATTTTGTGTAACGGAAACACCCGCTGCACGCCCCTGCAAAGCTTGGTCTAAAGAAGTAACAACAGACTTTTTCAGTTCATCTCCGGTCACGGAAACAACTGAACCTGTCAAGTCACTTCGTTTCATGGTTCCATAGCCGACAACTACCACCTCATCCAACGTTTTAGTATCTTCTTTCAGAACTACGTTAATGACAGGTTTTGTTGCAACAACCTGCTGTTCCATAAAGCCGATGTAGGAGAAGACCAACGTCTGTCCGGTAGATACATTCAGCGTATACTTACCGTTCAAGTCTGTAATAGTTCCTGTCGACGTACCTTTCACTTGTACGCTTACCCCAATCAACGGTTCTCCGTCAGTCGCGGAAGTTACTATTCCGGACACCTTTAAGTTCTGTGAAGGAGCAGCCTCCAATATCATTATTGGCAACCAAAGTAATATTGCCAACGCAAGACAGTACCAATGTACAAATGTACATTTTCCAAGAAAGTGTTTATTCATTGTACCTTATTTAAATGGTTAATATTCAATTTAATCCTTTCATAATCGCTGCTATGGATGCTGCATTATGCAGTTGTCCTGTAGTGCGGTCAAACAGTTTTTCGGTATAGCCGGCATCCCAGTACAAGGGAACGAGCTTATTCTTCACACAGGTTTTCACTACATATTCGATATAGTCATTACGCGATTCAAATGATTCTCCAAAGCCTCTCCGGTCAACTGGTCTCTTAATGTCGGACCATATTCGCCGATGATTACAGGAACATTATTATTGATAAATACATTCAGCGAACTTAAAGTAGCCTCTATGTCCCCCTCCTGTCCGGTAGCAGATACATCTCCACCTGCAAACGCAGCTCCCCATTGACTCTTGAAATTCTCATCGTTAGGCATGATTGTGAAATCATAAGGATCATAGTAATGACATTCCAGGAAAATACGATTTTGAACAATATCGAGCGGCATTGTGAAATGCGCGACCGCTTTCGCCACATCGGTATTATATGCCTGCACAATCAGATGACGGTAATGATTACGTCCTCCGGTAGCTCTAACCGTATTGACAAACACCTGATTGAAACCATTCTGTACCCGGTAATTCTCCTCTGTAGGCTGCGCACCGTTAGCGTCGTCATTATTCACCTCATTGGTTCCGGCAAAGAGCAGACGGTCGTCATAGTCTCTGAATCTTAAGGCGATCTGTTTCCACATCGCTTCCAGTCTTTCATCCAGAGCTTCTTTATTGGCATCTACCGGATGGTTCAGCCAGCCACCTTCCCAGTGGATATTGATAATAACATAGAGACCGGCATCAAGCGCAGCTTTCACGGCAGCCTCCACCTTATCCATCCATGCACTCTTAATCTTATACGTTGCCGCATCTTCAAACTGATGAGAATAAGCTACCGGTATACGCACGACATCAAAGCCCGCTGCTTTGATACCCTCGAAAAGAACCTTGTTCGGTGTAGGATTTCCCCAACACGTTTCATCGCCGGAAAGACTTCCGTCATTTCCCACAATCACCGCCTCAAATGTATTCCCTACATTCACTCCGGCTTTCATCAATGCCGACAGTTGCATGGAAGTCAAATCACGCATCCCTGTATTATCAGGTGCAATGTATTCATCGTATGCAGGTACGCTATATAGGGACTGCTTTACATTGATAATAATATCAGGAGCGCCACTCGCCGAAACGGTGACGGTAGCCGTCCTCTCTTTCTGCGTATCATTGGCCTCTACTGTGATATTTACATATTGTTTTCCTTCACCGATAGTATGTGAACTTTTACACCAACTTTCCGAAGTACTGATATGCCATTCGGCCGGACCGTCTATCTGAATAGTCTGCCTGCTTCCACGAGCGTCAAACTCCAGATTACGATATTCCTGTGCCACTTCCAGACTTCCTCCTTTTTCATCACTGTTGCTACATGATATAAAAGAGGTGGTGAGCAACACCAGCATAAATATGACTCGTTTAATACCCAATGGACTAAATAATCCATCACTAAATGACTGTTTTTCCATATTCTTCTATACTATTAGATTAAATTTAAAACCGTTAACCTTGCCTCATCAAAACACATTTGTTTTCTACACCACAAAATTATGTATTCGACATGTAACTTCACTTCTGTAATGTTATTCATATAGGGAGCGTTTTGGAAACGATGGGGTGAATTTGTTTTATAAAAGGGATTCATTTGTTTTCTCCCGGTTTCCCTTTATACTTAAAGTACTCAAAATCAGCATACGCCTTCGAATCTTTAGAAGCTGATGTAATGTAAAGCCCCAATACGACTCCGGTAAATCCGCCTGCTGTTTCAGTGCTTAGATAACGCGTGTTCATCTTACTCAGATCATGATATATTCCATTCACTTTATAACCAAAATAATAGTAATTGATATCCGACTTCACCACCAGTTCCACCTCACCATCCGTCGGTAGGGAAACTTCTTTGGCATAATGGGTAATCTCTCCCAGTTTATATCGCAAGCCAACAGAACGTTTCCGATCCTTATCCTGACGGACAAATAAATCGTAGTGAGAATGAAACTCCATAAAGACGGAAATTCCCGCTTCATCATCACTCCCGCTTTCTGCAAGACTACCGGAGCGGATGCTTCCATATCAAAATGTTCCTGCCGCAAGGCGACAAAGGTAGGGCTTTTCCAATCGCTTAACGTAACGGGAGTCGCTATCAAACGAAGTTTTCCATCTTTGGTAAAAATATAATTCTTCGCTTCGGGATTCTGCAGATGAATCCATTCGGGAGAAAGCTTTCCTTCTTTAAAGTCTATTCGTTCCGGTCTGCCTTTCATTTCCTGTTGAGGCAGAGTAGGGACGTCCATCTTCAAAGAAATGGTTCCATTGCTATTGACTACAGGCCAGGCGTCCTTATCCCACCGCACCGGAGCCAGATACGTTTCACGTCCCAATGTATGATGAGTTCCCGGCATAATTCTGTATGCCAGACAAACCATCCACCAAGAACCATCGGTGCCTTCCACCAGATCAGCATGCCCTGTTCCCTGAATCGGACTGGATTGTCCCGATTCATTGGCATGGGTCAGAATAGGATTTGCCGGATTTCCCTGATAAGGCCCGTCAATGTAACGGCTGCGGGCAATGGTTACTTTATGTCCCAATTCCGTACCGCCCTCCGAAATCAGCAGATAGTACCAGCCGTCTTTCTTATAAATGTGCGGACCCTCGGCATATCTGCCTCCAGTGCCGTTCCATATTCGTTTGGAAGAAGAAAGCTGTTTGCCTGTCATGGGGTCAATCTCACACAGTTGATGTATCCATCCGGATTACTGACCATAAAACATTTGCCATCCTCAAAATAAAGCGAAGGATCGATGCCTCCTTGCTCGAGCCAGACTGGTTCCGACCATTCACTACGGGGATCAGTAGTATGTACCAGGAAATTCCCCTTACCGGAGACATTAGTCGTAATCATGTAAAACACTCCATCATTGTAACGAATGGTAGGAGCGAAAATACCGCTTCCCGAATTAGCATTAGTCAGATCAAGCTGGGACGGACGGGTCAGACAGTTTCCTATCTGCTCCCAATGCACAAGGTCTTTACTGTGAAACAAAGGCACTCCGGGGAAATATTGAAAGCTGCTGTTGACTAAATAATAATCATCCCCTGCCTTGCAAACACTCGGATCGGGATGGAAACCGGGGATTACAGGATTACTGTAACCTTGAGCTGATGACTTGCATACGGAACAAAGCGAAATAAAAATAAGGAATAAAGCGTTTCGCATATTATATAATTTAAGAGTTAAACATCTTTTGCCAGCCGACGATACAAAAGTAGATGTTTTTCCCAAAGGAGATATGGTATTTCGTTCATACCCGGTCTGCCAAATGTTTTACCCATACGCACAGAATGTTTCCCTTTTGCGTATGATTTGTTTTCAACCCTCTTCAGCTTAGTCCAAGCAGCGAAAATCGAACCAGTCAAAGTCAGCCGGATTTGTATTTGCCTGCCCATTACCGGATGCATACATACCTATAAATACACCGGTAAATCCACCTACCACTTCATTGGAGACATCACGCGTGGAAGCTGTTCCCAATATAGCAGAAACGTGGGCTGCCTTTATCTCAAACGTATAGGTCGTCTCGGTGGCGGTGATAGATAAGATCACCTCTCCGGTAGCAGGAAGTTCTTTGTAGGTGGTATCGACCACTTTATCCTTCAAAGTTTTACGGAGCATGGCAACCCGCTGTCCGTTCCGCTCCGTTATCAGCAGGTCATAATGATTCTTATCATCCGCTCTTACTACCAGTCCCGCCTCTTCATTTTCCACTTTCGGAATAAAGTTGACTTTTGCAGATGCAGTCAGATTGAAAGCAGCCTGCCGGCGGCCGATAAAAGAAGGAGAATCATTCGTTGTGAAGTTGATTGCTGTTCCTTTCAGACGCAGCGAACCCGGCTTCTCCGTCAATGACCAGAACGAATGAGCAGGATTGCGGATAAAAGTCCAGTCCAACCCCAGCGTTTCCGCATCGAAATCATCACGAACCGGTTGTTCCATCCAAACGTGTGACGGCAGGTTGGGGAAAAGATATGTTTCCTGTACGACACCATCTTTACCCACCTTAGGCCAGCCGTCGGCATTCCACGTCACAGGTGCTAGGAAAGTTTCACGCCCTAAATGCTGGTACTTGCCGTTCACTGGTCTTATTCCCAGACAAACTGCCCACCAGCTTCCATCTTTCAGTTGGACGAGGTCGGCATGACCTATCGCCTGGAAAGGATGATCGGGACAGTTCATATTCGAAAGGACAGGATTTACAGGACTGGGCTCATACGGTCCCCAAGGGGATTTACTCCGTTGTATGACTTCCCGATGCTCGTAGCCCGTTCCTCCTTCAGCAGACATGATATAGTAATAATCGCCTATCTTATAGAAATGAGGTCCTTCCGGTGAAGAGCCTCCCAGACCGGAAGCTACTTTTCGCAAAGGTTCCACAAACGTTCCGGTTTCGGGGTCCATCACTCCCAACAGGAAGCTGCCTTGATTATCCGGACTCAAAAAGTACATCTTTCCGTCGATAAACTCAATAGACGGATCTACATACCAGTTTCCCACCCATACAGGATTAGACCAGGGACCTGCAGGATTCTTCGCTGTCACATAGAATACTCCTTGCGAACCTTTTCCTCCATAGTTCGTGCCAATCACATAGAATGTACCGTCATGGTATCGTAACGTCGGAGCATACTGTCCGCCGATGGAGGCATTGCATCCCATCAACGGATTATTTTCCGGGCGGGACAGGGCATGACCGATCAGTTTCCAATGAACAAGGTCTTTAATATGATAAACCGGCAGACCGGGAAAATATTCAAAGGTAGAAGTAACCAGGTAAAAATCATCTCCCACCTGCAAATGCTCGGGTCGGGATTCATTCCTGTGATAATGGGGTTCCTGAATGTCTTTTGTGCGAGGGAGACATTAGCCATCCATAATCCGATTAAGATTAATAAAAGTCTGCAACTGTTCTTCATCATTCTTATTTTTAAAGTTTGTACTGATGGCAAAGTTCACCATAATCCGGCAGAAACAAGGTTCGTTATGTTTCAAGGTGCGGAACGTTTTCTTTCAGGATAGCGTTTTTCGTTTCAAATATAAGGCAATAATGTTACATTCGGAAAGTCTCGCAAGGCATAGAAGAGAATAGAATGTATTTTATTGGGGCATGATTTGTATTCAATTGCATTTCGCCCTTTCGGGTGACTGCAATTCTTCCTACATTTGTAATAGAATTAAAGTCTCACTCTAAAAATATCAACTCATGAAAAACATTAAGAAAATGGTATTAGTATCAGCCTTTGCCGGTACTTGTCTTACGCCTCATGCACAGACTGCCTCTCCTGTCATCCCGACCGATCCGGCTATTGAAACTCATATCCGGGAATGGCTTCAGAAAATGACTCTCGAACAAAAGATCGGTCAGATGTGTGAAATCACGATTGATGTGGTATCTGATCTTGAAACCAGTCGTAAGAAAGGATTCTGCTTAGCGAGGCAATGCTCGACACGGTTATCGGTAAATATAAAGTAGGTTCACTGTTGAATGTTCCTTTAGGGGTAGCACAGAAAAAGGAAAAGTGGGCGGAAGCATCAAACAGATACAGGAGAAATCGATGAAGGAGATCGGTATTCCCTGCATCTATGGGGTAGATCAGATTCATGGAACGACCTACACACAGGACGGAACGATGTTTCCGCAAGGCATCAACATGGGAGCCACTTTCAACCGGGAACTGACCCGAAAAGGTGCTGAAATCTCTGCTTATGAAACCAGGCTGCTGCATCCCCTGGACGTTTGCTCCGGTAGTCGACTTAGGACGTGATCCGCGCTGGGCACGTATGTGGGAAAATTATGGTGAAGATTGTTATGTAAATGCAGAAATGGGCGTATCGGCCGTGAAGGGTTTTCAGGGAGAGAACCCGAACCGTATCGGAGAATACCATGTAGCCGCATGTATGAAGCACTACATGGGCTATGGTGTACCTGTCTCCGGTAAAGACCGTACTCCGTCTTCCATCTCACGCAGCGATATGCGTGAAAAACATTTCGCTCCTTTCCTTGCTGCCGTTCGTCAGGGTGCATTGAGCGTGATGGTGAATTCCGGTGTTGACAACGGACTACCTTTTCACGCTAACCGTGAATTACTGACCGAATGCTGAAAGAAGACCTGAACTGGGACGGTCTGATTGTAACAGACTGGGCGGACATTAACAATCTCTGTACCCGGGATCACATTGCTGCCACCAAGAAAGAAGCTATCAAGATTGCCATCAATGCCGGAATCGACATGTCGATGGTTCCTTATGAAGTGAGTTTCTGCGATTATCTGAAAGAGTTGGTTGAAGAAGGAGAGGTATCTATGGAGCGCATTGACGATGCAGTAGCCCGTGTGTTGCGTCTGAAATATCGCCTGGGATTATTTGACAATCCGTATTGGGACATTAAGAAGTATGACAAGTTCGGTTCTAAAGAATTTGCAGCCGTTGCCCTCCAGGCTACCGAGGAATCGGAAGTGTTATTGAAGAATGACGCCCATACCCTGCCGATAGCGAAAGGCAAAAAGATTCTGCTGACCGGTCCGAACGCAAACTCCATGCGTTGTCTGAACGGCGGATGGTCGTATAGCTGGCAGGGACACGTTGCCGATGAATATGCGCAGGCATATCATACCATCTACGAGGCTTTGTGTGAGAAATACGGAAAAGAGAATATTATCTACGAACCGGGAGTGACCTATGCTCCTTACAAGAACGATAATTGGTGGGAAGAAAACAAACCGGAAATTGAAAAACCGGTGGCAGCGGCAGCACAAGCGGATATTATCATCGCCTGCATCGGCGAAAACTCTTATTGCGAAACTCCGGGCAACCTGACGGATCTTACCTTATCGGAAAACCAGCGCAATCTGGTAAAAGCTCTGGCCGCTACGGGCAAACCTATCGTTTTGGTTCTGAATCAGGGACGCCCGCGTATTATCAACGATATAGAACCTTTGGCAAAAGCTGTTGTCAACATCATGCTGCCAAGCAACTATGGTGGAGACGCACTTGCAAACTTATTGGCAGGCGACGCCAACTTCAGTGGAAAGATGCCATTCACTTATCCACGACTTATCAACGCTTTGGCAACTTATGACTTCAAGCCTTGCGAAAACATAGGGCAAATGGGAGGCAACTACAACTATGACTCGGTGATGGATATTCAATGGCCGTTCGGTTTCGGATTAAGCTATACGAATTACGAATACAGCAACTTAAAAGTAAATAAACCGACTTTTAATGCTGACGACGAACTGATATTCACGGTTGACGTAACCAACACGGGCAAAGTTGTCGGAAAAGAGAGTGTGTTATTGTTCTCTAAGGACTTAGTGGCAAGCAGCACACCGGACAATATCCGTTTACGAAACTTCGAAAAGGTTTCTCTGAAACCGGGAGAAACAAAGACGGTTACGCTGAAACTGAAAGGAAGCGACTTGGCATTTGTGGGATATGACGGTAAGTGGAGACTGGAAAAAGGAGATTTCAAGATTAAATGTGGTGACCAATGGATGGATATTGTATGCGATCAGACAAAAGTATGGAATACTCCGAATAAGAATACGGCCCACAAATAAACCTCTTTTTAGATATTTCTATAAAAACATCTTCATATAGAATCTTCTTTCTATATAAAAATACACATTCCTCTATCACCTATCACCGCCAGTAATCAAAAGCCTTATTCATCGAGGTTTTCGGCGTGATAGGTTGTTTCTGAACCTATCACCACATCTGTCACCTATCACCGCAAAAAGCACTACTTTCATCACATTTTTGCAAAGGCAACCTGAACAGCTATGACTTAGAGAGCTATTCCTTTTTTTTCTTCACAGGAGTCATCACCAATTTAGTATGCAGTTCTTTAATCTCACATAAATCGAACCTTTCCTGTATATACACATACATGATGACCAAACGGATGAGTTCTTTATTCGGACATGAGAATTCATCTTTAGATAGTCCGTCTATCACTATATCCAATAAACAGAGAGAACACTGCAATTCAGCTTTTGACAATCGGTCTACATTTTCAATCTGTGCAAAGCTAGGCCAGTTTTCTTTCATAAAACTAAGTTTGTCGACGGAGCATTCCAAATCGCGCTTCATCAGGCAGGAACGGGAACAAGTAAGGTTACTCATAACTATCATTTTTTAATTATGTGTTTCCGTTTGCCAATAAAAAAGGCGCGGAAACTATTACTGTACTATCCTGTGAGAGGCTCTGGTGGGCCGTACCCGAATAATAAGCAATAGCTCCACGCCCGTTGAGGTATATAACAAATATATATACAACATGGACGTGGAGACCGGTCACTTATTATCTACGGGTGCTAAATTTACCAGATTTCTCACAATAGATAATAAAAAACACTATCTCCAATACAAAACAAACATATCCTCTTCCTGAAGATACGCTACAAATATAACTATATTTTCAGATAATGCCACTGTTATCACAGTAAAATAGTTTAATTCTCCCTTGCCCTACATCTATCAAATAGAACAAGGCATATAAATACCTACAACAAGTAGGAATACTTTGCTTTTCTCCCTGATATAGTTTATCTTTGCTACCGATATAGTTACTTCTTCACGGCCGTGACGAATTCCTACCACGCGTGAAGAGTACCTACCACCAGCCCATGAACGAGATCAT
>ENA-OQDE01000263-OQDE01000263.1-human-gut-metagenome-genome-assembly--contig:-NODE-263-length-34302-cov-3.977820_pt1 | contig 34302 bp, 38 predicted proteins | sample MGYA00242768_ERZ504595 | MGnify/ENA primary metagenome ERZ504595 (study PRJEB26092, sample SAMD00036307) | human gut metagenome | host: Homo sapiens | study: EMG produced TPA metagenomics assembly of... | reverse complement strand
AATCAGCGGTGACGGCAGAGATGAATTAACAAAGGCTGTTGAAAAAATTGCAGGAACTCAAAACTTTAATCCGAGTGAAGGCGTTCTCTCAAATGAAAGACAGCGAATTGCCGTTAAAAATGCACTTGATTCGGTTATTGAGGCAATGAACGCACTTAAATGCGGTATGACATTTGACGCAGTAACAGTTTCAATTGAGGATGCAATTTCGCACTTACTTGAATTAACGGGTGAGAGAACAAGTGATGAGGTTGTGGATAGGGTGTTTCACAACTTCTGCGTAGGAAAATAGGTGATATTATGAATTATTTTGCGGGTGAATATGATGTTGCAGTAGTCGGTGCAGGTCACGCCGGAATCGAGGCGGCTCTTGCGGCGGCAAGGCTTGGCTGTAAAACTGCAATATTTACCATAAATATGGATGCGGTCGGAAACTGTCCCTGCAATCCGTCAATCGGAGGAACAGCAAAAGGACATCTCGTCCGTGAGATTGACGCACTTGGCGGTGAAATGGGAAAGACTGCCGATGAATGTTTTTTACAGTCCAGAATGCTTAACAGGGGAAAAGGTCCGGCTGTTCATTCGCTGAGAGCACAGATTGACAGAAGAAAATATTCTTCCGTTATGAAACATAAGATTGAATTACAGAAAAATCTCGACCTTCGTCAGGCTGAAATTACGGATATTGAAAAGACGGAGGGCGGTTATAATCTTACTACAAGAATGCTTGCCGTATTTAAGTGCAAGACCGTTATTATTGCAACGGGTACATATCTCGGCGGAAGAATTTTTGTCGGTGAGGTTTCATATGAAAGCGGTCCCGACGGAATATTTCCCGCCGCATTTCTCGGTTCAAGCCTTAAAAAACTCGGTCTGCCTTTAAGAAGATTTAAGACTGGTACTCCGGCAAGGGTTCTGAAAAGTTCAATTGATTTTTCTGAGCTTGAAGTTCAAAAAGGTGATGAACCTCCCCAGCCGTTCTCTTATGAAACTGAGAATCTCGGTGAAAACAAGGTTGAATGCCATGTCAGTTGGACAAATGACGAAACAAAGCAGATTATTCTTGAAAATATCAACCGTTCTCCGCTTTATGCCGGCAAAATTGAGGGTGTTGGTCCCCGTTATTGTCCAAGCTTTGAAGATAAGATTATGCGTTTTAAGGATAAACCAAGACATCAGCTTTTTATTGAGCCGTGCGGAATTGACACCGAGGAAATGTATCTTCAGGGAATGAGCTCGTCACTACCGGAAGAAGTTCAGCTTAAATTCTATCACACAATAAAAGGTCTTGAACATTGCCTTATTATGCGACCTGCTTATGCAATTGAATATGACTGTGTTGATCCGCTTGCAATGAACCCGACACTTGAATTTAAAGATTTTGAAGGACTTTTCGGTGCCGGTCAATTCAACGGTTCTTCGGGATATGAGGAGGCTGCGGCTCAGGGACTTGTTGCAGGAATTAATGCCGCAATGAAGGTTCTCGGCAGAGAGCCTGTTATATTCGACCGTTCGGAAAGCTATATAGGCACACTTGTTGATGACCTTGTTACAAAGGGAGCAAATGAGCCGTATAGAATGATGACTTCAAGAAGTGAGTACAGACTTGTACTTCGTCAGGATAATGCCGACGAAAGGCTGACTCCTCTCGGTCACAGAATTGGTCTTATAAGTGACGAAAGATACGCAAAGTTTCTTAAAAAACAGGAGCTTAAAAAAGAAGAACTTAATAGACTTAAAAGTACGGTCATTTCACCTACTGATGAAGTAAATGAGATACTTGTTTCACGTGAAACATCTGAAATTACTTCGGGTGTACGACTTATTGACCTTATGAAACGCCCTCAGCTTGGTTATGATGCACTCAAGAACATTGACAAAACAAGGCCGGAGCTTGATCCGAATATCTTTGAACAGGTTGAAATTGAAATTAAGTATGAGGGTTATATTCAAAAACAGCTTAAACAGGTTGAACAAATGAAAAAGCTTGAAGTTAAGCAATTGCCAAAGGATTTTGATTACAATGAAATTGAAGGACTTCGACTTGAGGCAAGGGAAAAGCTTAATAAGATTAAACCGCTCAATATAGGACAGGCGTCAAGAATTTCGGGCGTTTCTCCTGCGGATATCAGCGTACTTCTTATATGGCTTGCTCAGAACAACAGGAGGCAGTAATGGCAATTAAAGATACTCTTACTACCGTTACTGATGGTTTTAAAACCAAACTTGACGATGAAATGCTCCAAAGGTTTGAAATCTACTTTAAATTGCTTGTTGAGTGGAACGAAAAGATGAATCTTACTGCAATAACCGATGAACACGGTGTTGCGGTCAAGCATTTTGCCGACAGCTTACACTTTACAACTTTGTTGATGTAAAAAAGAATGCAAGCATTATTGATGTGGGAACAGGTGCCGGTTTTCCCGGTGTTGTGCTTAAAATTGCAAGACCTGACATTAAGCTGACGCTTCTTGACAGCCTTAACAAAAGACTTACATTTCTTGACACAGTTCTTAACGATACAGGACTTGATGCTGAGCTTGTTCACAGCAGGGCAGAGGAGGGCGGTAAAAATAAGCTTTATCGTGAAAAGTTTGATATTGCCGTTTCAAGAGCAGTTGCAAGGTTGAATGTTCTCTGCGAATACTGCTTGCCGTATGTCAAGGTTGGCGGTTTGTTTGTAGCAATGAAAGGACCGAATGCCGATGAAGAACTTGACGGAGCAGAGAATGCTTTAAAATTACTCGGCGGTAAGGTTGAAAAGGTTCACAAGTTTAATCTTCCGTGTGACGAGGGCGAGCGTACAATCATTGTAATCAAAAAGGTAAAACCCACACCAAAACAATACCCGAGAATTTCGGGCAAAATAAAGTCACAACCGTTGTGATAAATATCGACAGCTTTTTTGATAAATTACCATTTTGTGGTAAAACTTCTTAAAAAAGTTGCTCACAAAGCGACAACAACCGCACCGTGTCTATGTTATTATAATAGCACAGGGACAACCCCTGATGCTAACGAACATTGAGGCGATGCGGTTGAATTTTATGCTCAAAAACGATAACAAAGTTTTAGAGATTCCGATTATTAAAATCAGACCGAACAAAGCACAACCTCGCAAAACCTTTGACGAAACCGAACTTGCAGCTCTCTCCGCATCAATCAGCGAAAACGGTATCTTGCAACCGTTGTCGGTGAGAAAAATCTCGGCTGCGGAGTATGAACTTGTGGCAGGTGAGCGCCGCCTCAGGGCATCGGTTTTGGCAGGATTACGAAAGGTGCCGTGCATCGTTTTAAAGTGTTCGGAAAAAGAGTCAGCCATTTATGCTCTCCTTGAAAATCTCCAGCGAAGCGACCTCGGTATGTTCGAGGAAGCTCGCGGGATTTCAAAGCTGATCAGGCGCTACGGTCTTACCCAAGAGGAGGCAGCGAACCGACTGGGCAAAAGCCAATCAACAATTGCAAACAAGCTAAGACTTCTTCGCCTTACATACGAGGAGCAGGAATGGATTGTAAATGCAGGATTGAACGAAAGACACGCAAGGGCTCTTTTAAGAATTGAAGATGACGCTTTAAGACATGAGGCTCTGTCAAAAATAATTTCGGAGAATCTCAACACAAGTCAGACTGATGAACTCGTCGGCATTTTAATTAATTCAGTACCAAAAACAACAAAATCCAAAGGTACAAGCAAAGCGGTGATAAAAGACTTACGAATTTTTCTTAACACAATCAACAAGGCTATTGATACAATGCGTCTTGCAGGAATCGACGCACAATCAGACAAAAAAGACACAGACAATTTTATTGAATACACAATTCGGATTCCTAAAAGACATCAAAAGCCTGATGCAGAAAAAACTGCTTAATTCACTTTTCAGAGGGTGCGAAAGCATCCGTTCCACTCATACCCATTTCCTTATCTAAACCCCTTGCAAAGAGTCGCACAGTAATGTGCGGCTTTTTGCGTTGTATAGTTTTTATTTTTTGGTTACACAGGAAATGTTTCACGTGAAACATTTGCTTTTGATTAAGAAAAAAAGTTGCATTAAATCCCAAAAAATCTTCAAAATAGCTTTAAAAATGGTGTGCATTATGATATAATTTTAAAGTAAAAGATATAAAAATCATAAAAACAAAAGACAAGGTGATTTTTTGGCAAAAATAATTGCAATATCAAACCAAAAGGGAGGTGTGGGAAAGACCACAACCTCCGTTAATCTTGCGGCTTGTCTGGGAAAATGGGAAAGAAAACATTGCTTGTTGACGCTGATCCACAGGGAAATGCCACAAGCGGTGTCGCCATTGATAAGAGCAAAGTTAAGTTTTCAACTTACTCAATTCTTGTTGACGGTGCAAAAGCCGAACAATGTGTTCTTACAACCCCGTATGACAATCTGCATATTCTTCCGTCAAGCCTTGATTTGGCTGCCGCAGAGCTTGAAATTGCAGAAAAACCGCACAGAGAGGCACTTTTAAAGAATGCTTTGCTCCCGATAAAGCAGTATTATGATTACATAATCATCGACTGTCCTCCGTCACTCGGACTTATCACGGCAAATGCGTTGACGGTTGCCGACACATTTCTTGTGCCGATTCAATGCGAATATTATGCACTTGAGGGATTGTCACAGCTTATCAATACGGTAAGAAGAATAAAAAGGCAGTACAACGAGTCAATTGAAATTGAAGGCGTTCTACTAACAATGTATGACGGACGACTTAATCTTACACAACAGGTAGTAGATGAAGTGAAAAAATTCTTCCCACGAAAGGTTTTCAAAACAGTTGTTCCGAGGGGAGTAAGACTTTCCGAAGCACCGAGCTTTGGTATGCCTGTTATCTACTACGACAAATCCTGTAAGGGCAGTCAGGCATATACGGCACTTGCCGAGGAAATAGTCGGAAAGGAGAGAGGCTGATTTGGCAAAAAAACTCGGTGGTCTTGGAAAAGGCCTTAACGCAATATTTATAGAGAACGATTCCGAAACAGAGGGCGGAACAGTAACACTTAAAATTTCAGAGATTGAACCGAACCGTACTCAGCCGAGAAAAGAATTTGATGAACAGGCTTTATCGGAGCTTGCAGAGAGTATTTCACAGCACGGACTTTTACAGCCGTTGCTTGTTCGTCCGCTTACACTCGGCGGTTATCAGATTGTGGCAGGTGAGAGAAGATACAGAGCCAGCCGCATGGCAGGCCTTACCGAAGTCCCTGTTATAATCAAGGAGCTTACCGATACCGAAACAATGGAGATTGCTCTTATCGAAAATCTTCAGCGTGAGGATTTAAGCCCTGTTGAAGAGGCGCTCGGCTACAAGGCTCTTATTGATGAACATGGTTTTTCACAGGAAGAAGTTGCAAAGTCGGTTGGAAAATCCCGTCCCGCAGTTGCAAATGCATTAAGACTTCTTAAACTTCCCGATAATATAATGGAATATCTCAAAGACGGCAAAATCTCGGCAGGTCATGCAAGAGCATTGCTTACGCTTGAGAATGAAGAACTTATGACAGAGCTTGCAGATGAAATTGTGGCAAAAGATCTTTCGGTAAGACAGGTTGAGAAAATCTGCAAGAAAAAACCGACAGTTCAGAAGGAAGAGAAGCCTGAGAAAAAGCCTTCGTTCTACAGCATGGTTGAACTTGCACTCTCGGAAAGCCTTGGACGAAAAATCAGCGTTTCAAAGAGCAATGGCAAGCAGGGCGGTGTTCTTCAGATTGAATTCTATTCGGACGAAGAACTTACAGAGCTTTCAAACAAACTTAAATAACATTACATAAAGAGGTATTTTAAAATGATAGATATTAAATTTTTAAGAGAAAATCCCGACGCAGTAAAAGAAAATATTAAAAAGAAGTTTCAGGATTACAAGCTTCCGCTTGTTGATCAGGTAATTGAGCTTGATGAGCAGAGCAGAGCCGTTAAAAAACAGGCTGATGAACTCCGTTCAAACAGAAACAAAATTTCAAAGCAGATTGGCTCTCTTATGGCTCAGGGCAAAAAAGAAGAGGGTATGGCTCTTAAAGAAGAAGTTACAAAGCAGGCACAACAGCTTGCAGAGCTTGAAAAGCAGGAATCAGACCTTTCTGCAAAGGTAACGGAAATCATGATGCAGATTCCTAATATTATTGATCCGTCTGTTCCGATTGGTAAGGATGACAGTCAGAATGTTGAAATTGAGAAGTTCGGTGATCCGTTTGTACCTGATTTTGAAATTCCTTATCACACAGAAATTATGGAAAAATTCAACGGTATCGACCTTGATTCTGCAAGAAAGGTTGCGGGTAACGGTTTCTATTATCTTATGGGCGATATTGCAAGACTTCACAGTGCAGTAATCGCATATGCCCGTGATTTTATGATTAACAGAGGCTTCACATACTGTGTACCGCCTTTTATGATCAGAAGTAATGTTGTAACAGGCGTTATGAGCTTTGCCGAGATGGATTCAATGATGTACAAGATTGAGGGCGAGGACCTTTATCTTATCGGCACAAGCGAACATTCAATGATTGGTAAGTTCATTGACACAATCAACAAGGAAGAAAATCTTCCTTACACTCTCACAAGCTATTCGCCTTGCTTCAGAAAAGAAAAGGGTGCTCACGGCATTGAGGAGAGAGGCGTTTACAGAATTCATCAGTTTGAAAAGCAGGAAATGATTGTTGTTTGTAAGCCTGAGGACAGCAAAATGTGGTTTGACAAGCTTTGGCAGAACACAGTAGACCTTTTCCGTTCAATGGATATTCCTGTTCGTACACTCGAATGTTGTTCGGGCGACCTTGCTGACCTCAAGGTTCGTTCACTTGATGTTGAAGCCTGGTCACCTCGTCAGAAGAAATATTTTGAGGTTGGTTCATGTTCAAATCTCGGTGACGCACAGGCTCGCCGCCTTAAAATCAGAGTTACAGGCGAGGACGGCAAGAAATACTTTGCACATACTCTTAACAACACGGTTGTTGCTCCTCCGAGAATGCTCATTGCGTTCCTTGAGAACAACCTTAACGAAGACGGCACAATCAGGATTCCTGAGGCTCTTCGTCCTTACATGGGCGGTATGGAGGTTATTAAATAATCTTATGCGGCATCTGCCCAAAGTTCAGCAAACTATATCAAATATTAAAACAAAATTATAAAATTATATTGACATTGTACCGTACAAATGGTATAATTTACCTTGCTAAAATCCCTTGAAAGAGGTTAACGGAGGTAATTATTATGAAACAGAGAAGTGTAGGTATTGCAATTCTTCTTTCAATCATCACTTGCGGTATTTACGGAATTTACTGGCTCATTATGCTCAATGACGAAACAAACTATGTTTCAGGTCATCAGCAGGACGGCACATCAGGCGGAGTCGTATTTCTGCTTACACTTGTAACTTGCGGTATTTACGGTTATTACTGGTGCTACAAGCAGGGCGAAAAGCTCAATGAAGCAAAGATGCAGAGAGGTATTATGGTTGATTCAAGTGCTTCGGTACTTTATCTTATACTTTCAATCTTTGGTCTTAGCATTGTTTCTTATGCTCTTATGCAGAGTGAGCTTAACAAGATGCTTCCTCCACAGTAATCAATGAAAAAAAGATTATTAAAATTTTCAACGGCTGCGATTATTTTGGTCGCAGCGGTGTTTTATATTATTTAATTGTTTCGTTTACCGGCTTTGCAATTCCGTGTGTATTCCGAAAGATAACGGGACTTTATTGCCCAGGCTGCGGTGTTACGGGAATGTTGACTCATATTGTGAGGTTGATTTTAAGGGCGCTTTTGAGTGCAATCAGGTTTTGTTTGTAATCTCACCGTTTATTCTGTATCTGCTCGGAAAAATGCTTTACGGCTACATAAGGTACGGCAGACTTACTCTGAAAAAATTTGACACGGTTCTGACATTTGTGCTGATAGGAATACTGCTCGTTTTCGGAGTTGTCAGAAATCTTCCGCCTTTTGACATTTTAAGACCGTATGGATAAAATGTTAATAACTTTCTGAAAATTAGAAATCCCCGAACATTTTTGTGTTCGGGGATTGTTGTTTTGATGTTAAGAAAATACGAAAAGTTTTCAACATTGAATCAACGGTGATTCATCACTTTAAATCACTGAAAGAAATTCTTGAGTATGTATCATTGTTGAGTGTAAGAGTGTCGCCGTCAACAGAGTATGTGTATTTATCTGTTGTTTTTTGTCGGAGGTTGTGTACGTTGAAACAATTTTACCTTCGCTTGCCGTGTAGTTTGAATATGCAAACATATAGTCAAAAAGATTCTGATACATAATTCCGCTCTTGTCAAAGCAGAGATACTCACCGCTTTCTGATTTCCAACAGCCTACAAGCTTATCATCAATTGATGCGTCTTTGTCGGGGGTGGGAATAAAGTCGGGATCGTCTGTTTTCTTGAGCGTTGAAACCGCCTTTGTATCCGTATTTGTCAGCTCGGCAGTTTTTTTGTCATCTGAAAGCTTGTAGGTGTAAGTTCCGTTCAGTCCGAAAACAAGCTTTGTGGTAAATGTCGGATTGTTGTCATCATCGGTATCGTAGCTGTATTTGCCGAAATATCCCGAAGTTCCGCTGATGAGTATAGACTTGCCCTCACCGTTAAACATATAGTAAAAGCTTGTATACTGCGAACCCTCGCCCGAGGTTATCTGCCATGTGCCTACAAGGTCATCTTCGTCATTTTCTTTGCAGGTATGCAATGATTTCAAGTCAAACGATTCATTCGTCGTACCGGATTTTGCAGTGCCTTCAGTAGCCTGTACGGTTGTCTGAGCTTCAGTGGGTTTTGTGGTATCAGCTGTTGAAGAATTTGCCGAGTCGGAACACCCTGCAAATACTGCAATCGAAAGAGCGATTGTACCGACTAAAACGCTTTTTTTGAAAATCTGTTTTGTTATGTTCATTTTATACCTCTGTTATCACATAATAAGCCTGTCACGGTAACCAAAATAAAGCAAATATTCAGTAAAACAGGCAACACAATACTATTTTATAATTTACGGAACATATTGTCAATACAGAAAAATGAATTACAAATTTTTTGTTTAAAAAAACTTTTTCTGTCTTGATAATCACAGGTCGATTTGTTATAATAATAGGTAACAATAAAAATCGAATTTTGTAGTATGGAGGAATAATATGCTGAATACAAGTTATGACGAAAAATTTGGCAAGAAGGGCCTTACATTCGACGATGTTCTCCTTATTCCGGGCGAATCAGATGTTGAACCCAAGAATGTTGATGTGTCAACTCATCTTACCAAAACAATCAAGCTTAACACTCCGCTTATGACTGCCGCTATGGATACCGTTACCGAAACAGATATGGCAATTGCATGGCTCGTGAGGGCGGCGTTGGTATTATTCATAAGAATATGTCAATTGAAAAGCAGGCAGATCAGGTTGACAGAGTAAAGAGAAGTGAAAACGGTGTTATCGTTAATCCGTTCTTCCTTTCTCCCGAGAACACAGTAAGAGATGCAGATGAACTTATGGGTAAGTACAAAATTTCAGGTGTTCCGATTTGCCGTGACGGCAAGCTTGTCGGCATTATTACAAACCGTGATATGCGTTTTATGACAGGCTCCGATTTTGCACAGCCGATTTCTGCTGTTATGACGCACGAAAACCTTGTTACCGCTCCTGTCGGCACAACTCTTAAGCAGGCTCAGCAGATTCTCCGTGAGCACAGAATTGAAAAGCTCCCGATTGTCGGCAAGGACGGCAGTCTTAAAGGACTTATCACAATCAAAGATATTGAAAAGAGCGTTCAGTATCCCAACTCTGCCGTGATGACAAGGGCAGACTCATTTGCGGTGCCGCTATCGGTGCTACAAAGGATGTTCTTGACAGAGTCGCCGCTCTTATTGAGTCACAGGTTGATGTTGTTGTTCTTGACTCTGCACACGGTCACAACTCAAATGTTGTTCAGTCTGTTGCAAAGGTTAAGAAAGCATATCCGAACCTTCCTCTTATCGCAGGTAACATTGCTACGGCAGAAGCTGCAAAGGCTCTTATTGACGCCGGCGCAGACGCTATTAAGGTTGGTATCGGTCCGGGTTCTATCTGTACAACAAGAATCGTTGCAGGTATCGGTGTTCCTCAGATTACAGCTATCTATGACGCCGCTTGTGAAGCGTCAAAGTATGGTATTCCTGTAATCGCAGACGGCGGTATCAAGTACAGCGGTGATATCGTTAAGGCACTTGCCGCAGGCGGCAGTGTTGTAATGGTCGGCTCACTTGTTGCAGGTTGTGCCGAAAGCCCCGGAGACAACGAAATCTATCAGGGCAGACAGTTTAAGGTTTACAGAGGCATGGGCAGTCTCGGAGCAATGGGCAAAGGCAGTGCAGACAGGTACTTCCAGGCAAGTAACAACAAGTTTGTTCCCGAAGGCGTTGAAGGTCGTGTACCTTACAAGGGACCTCTTTCAGACACAATTTATCAGATGCTCGGCGGACTTCGTGCAGGTATGGGTTACACAGGCTGTGCAACAATCAAGGATCTTCATGAAAAGGCAAGATTTGTTCAGATTTCAGGTGCAGGTCTGCGTGAAAGCCATCCGCATGATATTCAGATTACAAAAGAAGCTCCTAACTACTCTTATCATTCATAATTGATAAATCATAAATATTTGCATAAAATAAAAGAAAAGGATGTGCCGACAGTTTATGTACAGACTCGGAATTGATCTGGCGGAACAAACATTGTAGCCGGTGTTGTTGACGAAAATTACGAAATTATCGCAAAGGCAAGCTGTAAAACAAATGTGCCCCGTCCCGAAAGCGAAATCTGCGACAGTATGGCAGATGTTGCATTAAAGGCAATTGAAAAAGCAAAACTCACAATTGATGATATTGAGTCAATCGGTATCGGTGTACCGGGTGCGGTTAATCCGAAAACAGGCGTTATAGAGTATTCGGCTAATCTTTTCTTCCATAACTGGCAGGTTGTCAAGATGATGGAGGAAAGGCTCAATACAAAGATTTGCGTTGAAAACGATGCAAACGCTGCTGCCCTCGGCGAGTATCTTGCAGGCAGTGCAAAGGGTGCAAAAAATGCGATTGCAATAACACTCGGCACAGGTATCGGCGGCGGTATCATTATTAACGGCAAGATTTACAGCGGTTCTAACTATGCAGGCGCTGAGCTTGGACATATGGTTATCGTTAAAGACGGTAAGGAATGTGCGTGTGGCAGAAAGGGCTGTTGGGAGGCGTATGCGTCTGCAACAGGTCTTATTAACCTCACAAAGCAGGAAATCCTCAAGGAGAACTTCGACTTCAGTTATATGCTCAAGTCATGTGACGGTGATATTAACAAGGTTACAGGTAAGACTGCGTTTGATGCTGTTCTTGCAGGTGATGCAAATGCCAAAGCCGTAATTGACGAGTATATCGGTTATCTCGCTTGCGGTCTTGTGAATATTATTAATATTTTCCAGCCGGATATCCTTTGTATCGGCGGCGGTATTTCAAATCAGGGCGAGAATCTTCTTGCTCCGCTCCGTACGATTGTTGAAAAGGAAAGATATACAAAGCATAACGATAAGCAGACAGTCATCTGCAAGGCAAGCCTTGGCAATGATGCAGCATTATCGGTGCGGCTTTTCTTGAATAATTGACAAACCGTTAAAAATTTACTTCGTGATTTCGGGCGGAAAAATGTATTTTCTGCCCGAAAAGCGGATTTTTAAAGTAATAAAAACTTTTTTGAAAAAATTTTAAAAAAAGTGTTGACAAATCGTCCTTTTTGCCCTATAATAAATCTTGCTGATTTCGGTTAGAAATCCTCATGTATTACATGGCGGAATAGCTCAGCTGGCTAGAGCATTCGGTTCATACCCGAAGTGTCGTAGGTTCAAGTCCTATTTCCGCTACCATATTTGGCCCGGTGGTCAAGCGGTTAAGACACCGCCCTTTCACGGCGGTAACACGAGTTCGATTCTCGTCCGGGTCACCAAATATATTTGCCGGTGTGGTGGAATAGGCAGACACAAGGGACTTAAAATCCCTCGGTCATTGCGACCGTACCGGTTCAAGTCCGGTCACCGGCACCAAAAACAGCCACGAGGGCTGTTTTTTCGTTTCGGTGATTTTTTAATTGTATAGTAGTTGCTGTTCAAGGGGCTGTGAAGAAATGAAGTTTAAGATTTCATTCTTCGCAGTCCCTTTTATAATTTGGTTGGCAACATAAACTTATGTTGAAACAGTTTCTGTATAGCTTGCGTAGCAACATAGTTCGCCAACGGCAAATATAACCTGCCAATGGCAGATGTATATGAAAATGACCTACTGAAAAACAGCAGGTCATTTTCGGAGAGAGTATATTTTAAGAAGAAAGATTTATACGATTCTTCGGTGTTAATAAAATTGTATTTATGTATGTTTGGTGGAGAGAAAGGAAATTTGTATCAAAAAAATTTATGAATAGGATCTGCACAAATCCATGCTGTAAACCATATTGTCCTTTGAAACCATGGTTATGGGGGTTGTAGGGGAAAGCTCGTTAAACTTTACAAGAAAGCTGTTGTCTTTTCCGTCGTGCATACCCGTTACAATGCGTTCAACATTGTTTTCACCTACAAATTCGGCAGTAACCTTTGGTGCGTCATCCGAAAACATTACGGTCATATCTGCACCCGATTCCTTTGCAATAAGGTAAAGATACTCGATTTCATCACTTACTGACGAATAGTCTGACATCGGTTTTAAAACGCTCATAACTCTGAGTTCGCAATCAGAGCTGTCGGCAATTTCTTTGGCAATTCGGATAATTCTGTCACAGTTGTACTGACTTGTGACGCAGGCAAGAACTGCCGACTTCGTGTTTTTCAATTTTTTCACCTCCTTTTTTATTGTGACTATATCATAACATCCGTTTTTGACGGAAAAATATTCATATTGTGAACTTATTGTGAATTTTGCTTTTTTAATAAATGTGCGCAAAATTTAAAAAATTCAGTATTTATCGGCATTTTCAGAAAATTATTTTAAAAATAGTATGTGAGTATATGAGAGTATATGAGAGTAAACAAGCGTATTTGAGAGGTTGTTCAAAGCTAAATTAAATTTTTTCAAAAAAGTGTTGACAATGGGCATAAATTGTAATATAATCAATCTCACAGTGAAAAATACAGGAGGATATTGTTATGTCAACTTTTTTAGCTAAACCAAACGAAGTTGAGCGCAACTGGTATGTAATTGATGCAGCCGGCAAGTCACTCGGTCGTGTAGCAGCTCAGGCAGCTACTCTCCTCAGAGGTAAGAACAAGGCTACTTTTACTCCCAATGTTGACTGTGGTGATCATGTAATCATCATTAACTGCAAGGACGCTGTTCTTACAGGTAACAAGCTCACACAGAAGAAGTGGCAGCGCCACACAGGCTATATCGGCCATCTTAAGGAAACTCGTTACGATACACTTATGGCAACAAAGCCTACAAAGGCTATGGAGCTTGCCGTTAAGGGTATGCTTCCTAAAAATACACTCGGCAGAGCAGCTCTTTTAAGATTAAGACTCTTTGAGGGTGCAGAACACAATCATCAGGCTCAGAAGCCTGCAATGATTGAAGACTAATTGAAGGAGGCAAAAGATAATGTACGATAAGACACCTTATTTTTACGGTACAGGCAGAAGAAAAAGTTCTGTTGCTCGTGTAAGACTTTATCAGGGCACAGGCAAAATCACAATCAACGATCGTGACATTGACGATTACTTTGGTCTTGAAACACTCAAGCTCATCGTAAGACAGCCTCTCGCTCTTACAGAAACAGACGAGAAGTTCGACATCGTTTGCAGAGTATCAGGCGGCGGCGTAACAGGCCAGGCCGGTGCTATCCGTCACGGTATTTCAAGAGCTCTTCTTCAGTATGACACAGAGAATCTCCGTGGCAAACTCAAGAAGGCAGGCTTCTTAACTCGTGATCCGAGAATGAAAGAGCGTAAGAAATACGGTCTTAAAGCAGCTCGTAGAGCTCCTCAGTTCTCAAAGAGATAATCAAATTTATATTGCTTATCAGCTCCGAAGTTTCGACTTCGGAGTTTCTTTTTGTGCTGACTTCGGGTCCTCGGAGCAAAGCTCCTGCGGCACAGCTAAAAACAGTCCACAGGACTGTTTTCTTAACGCTGCTACAGTTCTCAAAAAGATAATCAAATTTACATCGCTTATCAGCTCCGAAGTTTCGACTTCGGAGTTTATTTTTACAACAAATTTCGTAGGGAGGATATTATTCGCCCGCCACAATCAAATTCTTTGTTTATACATATTTAATTTGGTGTAATTAAACTTGTGTATTTATTTTGCATAGATGATTAACATTCTATCTTCACGAATGGGGAACGGCGGTTTGTCGTATATATAAAAAGGACTGAAAGATAATCGCTTTCAGTCCTTTTGGTGTTTATTTGGTGTTTATTAAATGTTGAAAACTTTTAATGGGTAGGATTACTTATTGTTTTCTTCCTTTTTTTCTTTGAAAGCGAAGAAACGCTGTCCGATGTAGTTGAATGCAACAAATAGGCAAGCGCCTACTATCATTGAGAAGTTGCCTGCAAACTTTTCAACACTCCAGCCGAACATTGTCCAGCTGTTTGCCGTACAGAGCATACTGATGAGCGAATTGCAATTCCGTAGGCAAGTCCGTAGCATATTGCAATATTAAGTGCAAATTTAACGATTGGTTTCCAGCCCTTGTCCTTGTTTTTGAATGTGAAGTATTTGTTGAGAAAATAGCTTAAAATACTGCCGAGGATGTAGCCGATAAGCGATGAAACCCATTCATTCCAACCACAGAGGTTAAAGAACAGAAATTGAAGTCCCATACCCACAACCGTGTTTAAAATTCCGACAAGTATAAACTTCCAAAATTTAATGTCAAAAAACTGCTTTATAAAATTACCCATTAACCGTTAATCTCCTTATCATCTTTTTCTTCGTTATCTTCATCTTCAAAATTGGAGAATTTTGTAATGTAAATAGGTCTGTCCTTGCTTCCATATAAATTTTTCCTATGTATTCGCCAAGAATACCGATTGACATTTCGGTGATTCCGCCCATAAAGAGGATTGCGCACAGCGTGGTGACATAACCGGGTGTGGTAATTCCGAGAAAAAGCGTTTGAATCAGCGTTATTATAATGTATATGAGCGAAATTACGAAGATGATAAATCCCATAACAGCCGTGAATCTGAGCGGTGCAACCGAAAAGCTTGTGATTCCCTCAATTGCATATTTGAACAGACTTGAGAATTTCCATGTTGTCTGACCGAGCTGACGGTCAACTGTTTTGTAGGCAATCCATTTTGTGTTGAAGCCAACCCATGAGAAAATGCCCTTTGAAAATCTTTGAACTTCGCTGAGTTCAAGGATTGAGTCAACCATCTGACGGCTCATCATACGGAAGTCCATTGCGCCGTAGGGCATTTTTACATCTGTAAGCCTATTTGAAAGCTTGAAGAACAGTTTTGAAAAAATTCCTCTGAACTTGCTTTCGCCCTCACGGTCGGCACGCTTTGTCGCACAGCAGTCGTAACCCTCATGTTCAACAGCCTGAATCATCTGAGGAAACAACTGCGGAGGATGCTGAAGGTCGGCGTCCATAACAACAACATAGTCGGCCGTTGTATGCTTGAGTCCGGCATACATTGCCGCCTCTTTTCCAAAATTTCGTGAGAACGAAATATACTTGATATTGTTAAAAGCTTTCGCAAGCTTTTTCATAATGAGATAGGTCCTGTCCTTACTGCCGTCATTTACAAGTATGTATCTGAAAGAATACTCGGGCAGAGAGTCGATAACCTTGTTGGTTTCAAGCACAAAATGCTCAAGTCCAGCTTCTTCATTATAGCAGGGAACAACTAAGTCTATGGTTTTCATTTTTTACATCACCTTTATAAAGTTAAACTCACCGCATAGGGATGAGAGTATCCGCACTTAGATTTTAATTATAACAAAGCTAACGCAAAAAGTCTATTTTTTTTAAGATTTTTATGTTTTTTATTTACATCACACACGAAAAGCGTTAAAATAGAATGGATTACTTGTACCCGATTGCATTTTTGTGCATATCGGAAAACAATTACAAAATATTTCGGAGGTCAAATTATGCCCGCTGTAAAGAAAAGGAAGAAGACTGAGCCTGTTACGCTGAATAACAAGAGCAACGGCAAAGGCTTTTTCTCAAAAAACATGTTTATCGTTTTGGCTTTTGTCATACCGTTTGTGCTTATGACAGCCGCTTTCGGAGTTATGAAGGTTTCGCCGTTCGGTGACAATCAGATTCTCGTAACCGACCTGTGGCATCAGTATTATCCGTTCCTTGCGGATATGCAGGAAAAACTTAAACACGGCGAATCGCTGTTCTGGTCATGGACACAGGGCGGAGGTGTAAACTACTTTGCACTTATGTCATACTACCTTATGAGCCCGCTGAATTTTCTTACGGTATTTTTGCCGAGTGAATGGCTGAGAGAATTTTTGATGTTCTCTGTTGTAATCAAGGTTGCATGTGCAAGTATGTTTATGGCAATCTTCTTACGCAGTCTTTTTAAGAAGAATGATTTTTCTCTTGTGATTTTCGGATGCAGTTTCGGCTTTTGTGCATTCTTTATGGGCTACTATTGGAACACAATCTGGCTTGACACGGTTTGCATCACACCGCTTGTTGCTCTTGGCACAGTAAAGCTCTTCACGGAGGGCAAGTTCAGACTTTACATAGTTTCGCTTGCACTTTCACTTTTGACTAACTATTATATAGGTTTGTTCGCCTGCATTTTTGTACTGTTGTCATTTATTGCATACAACATTGTAAAATGGGACGGCATCAAAAAGTTTGCAACAGCTCTTCTTCGCACAGGCATCTACTCATTGGTTGCAATCGGACTTACTGCGTTTTTCCTGTTGCCGGCATTCTTCGGTCTGCAAAACACAAACGCATCGGGGGCAACTTTCCCGACAACCTTTGCAATCAATATAGGTTCGACAAACGACCTTATGGGTGTGCTTGAGGCAATCAGAAAGATTCTTTCCAATTTCATAACATTTGCCGCTCCTGCAATTAAAGAGGCTGACGCATTGCCTAACATTGCCTGCGGTACACTTTCTCTTGTACTCGGAATTCTTTTCTTCACAAGCAAGAAAATTTCGCTCAAAGAGAAAATCGTTGACGGCTGCCTTATCGGTTTTATGATTATCAGCTGTATCATCAGACAGCTTGACTACATCTGGCACGGTTTCCACTTTACAAATATGATTCCGTACCGTTTCAGCTATCTTATCAGCTTTGTACTTGTTGTTATGGCATTCAGAGCATTTATGCTCCTTGAATCAAGCTCTTGCTGGGATGTTATTCTTGCCGCACTTTTTGTTGCGCTTGTTATCATCTTCGGTATCGGCACACAGGAGACTTATGCGCTTGTCGGCACGGCAGTTATTGCGGCTGTAATCTGCGTTCTGCTTTTCCTCTATACAAAGAGAATTGTTCCGAAACAGGTTCTTTTGATTGTATTCGGCGTAATCATAATAGGCGAGAGTGCCGCTGCAGGTTATATCGGTGTTAAGACAACAACTGTAACGGGTACTTACGATTATCCGAGAGGCGAGGAGAATACTGCACAGGTAATTGACTATATGGACAGCCTTGAAAGCAACACAACCGAAATGTGGAGAGCGGAGATGACATCAACTCAGACGCTTAACGATGCGGCTCTCAACCACTACAACGGACTTTCGATGTTCAACTCAATGGCTAATGTTGATATGACCGTGCTGTTTGAAAACTTTGGTATGATGGGTTGGAAGAGCGGTAACCGCTACACCTATGCCGAGGGTTCACCGGTTACAAACCTCTTTATGAATCTTAAATATCTTATTGCCCGTGACAATATCTATATGAACACCTATGACCTTACAGAGGTTTACGGTGTCGGTAATGTAAAGCTTTTGCAGAACAATCACTATCTGCCGATGGGCTTTATGACAAACTCCGCACTTGCAAGCTGGCAGGTTGATGAAAACGAAGATCAATTCAATCCGTTTGACAAACAGAATGAATTTTTCAAACTTGCAACAGGCATTAAGGATGATGTTTACACTCCGCTTGATGTTGTTTCACAGGGACACACAGACTACAATCAGTTCCCCGTAAATAAGACAGGTTACGGACGATATTCATTCAGCTGTACCGATACAACAGTTACTCCGCATGTAAAATGGAATTACGAAGCACCTAAGGACGGCTTGTATCTTATGTATGCGGATATTTCTGGCGGTGACGATGTTACCGTTATGATTAACGATGTTGCTCAGAGCAAGACCTACGGTATGGGCAGAAGCTACATTGCCTGCATCGGTCAATGCAAAAAGGGCGATAAGATTTCCGTTTATTCAAATCTCCAGCAGGGACAGTCGGGTTCTGCAATGGTATTTGTCGATGTTCTGAATCAGGATGTCTTTGAAGAAGGTTACAATAAGCTTTCAAAGAGCGTAATGACAACAACAAAGCTTACAGGCAGTTCTATGGAGGGAACAATCAATGCACAGGAAAACGGATTGTTCTACACCTCTGTTCCGTATGAAGAAGGCTGGAAGGCATATGTTGACGGCAAGGAAGTAACAATTACTCCTGTCGGCAACGCACTTGTTGCATTCAATCTTGACAAGGGCGAGCATACAATCAAGCTTGAGTATTATCCAAAGGGATTTGCAATAGGCTTGGCCGTGACAATCATATGTGCCGCAACCTTTGCGTTCCTCTGCGTATGGACATATATCATCAAAAAACGCAGAAAAAAGAAAGGCGATATTTCTGGAAATCCCGAAGAAGTTCAGATTAACGCTGAATAATAAAATTTAATATCTTTAAACATTACCGCCGTACAGCGAAAAATCTGTACGGCGGTTTTTCTTTAATTTAACAAAATGCACAAAAAATCATCATGAAATTCTATAACATAAATAATAAAAAACTATCAATACTTATTTAATTATGCTATAATAGTGTTAGTTATAAAGCTCTATTTTAAATTGCAATAAAAATAAAATTAATTAAATTAACGATATGTTCTAATTAACTTAACTAAGTTTAGGATCGTCATTTTGGGTGATGTTGATAGAAATGGTGATATTGACATAATTGATGCAACATTGATTCAGAAAATGGCATTAAATATAACAAGGGGGACTAACTAATGAAAAAGATATTAGCAATATTACTTGTAGGAGTTATGTCTGTTACAGCATTTGGCTTTAATGCATCTGCTGTTGAAAAAACAGACGCTGAAATTCAGCAGGAAAAGCTAGGTTACATATTGAATTTGAATAAAGATATTTGGGTGGATTGTGCAGTGATATATGATGGAGTTTGGCCGTCAATAATGGACAACGCAAGAGAAGTGTATGATACTGACGGTTTATCGGCAGATGAATATACTGTTGCACTAAAACAGGTTTATGATATGTATTACGATGCACCGCTTGTAAATATTGAGTATGCAGAGGCTACATATAAAAATGCTTTGAAAGAAGAAAATTATAATAATTGGTATTCAGAAAATGAATGGAATGATTTTCAGGAAAAGTTAAAAAATCTTGGTGACGCATTTGATTATTATTATGCACATAAGAATGAATTTCCGTGTAATCAACTTACAAAAGCATTTAAAGAGATGATGACATCTTACAACAAAATGACCAATGCGTATACCGTCAAAGGTGATGTGAACGGTGACGGTGAAGTAAATATTGAAGATGCAACGCTTGTTCAAAAATATGTTGTTCATATTGAGAACCTTACAGGTGCGCAGAAAATGCTGACAAATGAAAAAAATTATGAAAACATTACGGTCACGACTGCAACAAACCTTCAGAAACATATCGTAGGTCTTGAGCCTGAATTTAAAAACAATGATATTTTCATTGAACGAACAGAGTTGTGTAAGTTCACTTGACGACACTCTGCGTTGGTATAATTACTGCAATTTCAATATCTGTCCTCGCAGAAATGATGTAACAAGTGGCACATACATAGATAATAATTTTATTTGCATGGATAAAATTTTTGGATACAGAATATGGTGTGACAAAAATGGATATGATTACCTCTAACTGAATAAGGTGAATAAATTAAACCGCCGTACAGCAAATAATCTGTACGGCGGTTTTTGTTGTAAAACAATTACAATACTATGCTTGGGTGCAATAATTTCCTATATCATACCGCCTTTACTTATCTCCCGATTTTGTACACAGGGCGGCGATAAGTCCGAAAACTATTGCGGCGGAGATTCCTGCGGCGGCGCTTGTAAGACCTCCTGTAAGAATTCCGAGTGCGCCGTCCTGAGAGAGTGCCTTTCGCACGCCCTCGCTCATAAGAAAACCAAATCCGCTGATTGGCACACTTGCGCCGGCACCCGCAAAATCAACAAGCGGTTTGTACAGTCCGATTGCCCCCAGAATTACGCCTGCGACAACAAAGCCCGTAAGTATTCTTGCGGGAGTGAGTTTTGTTTTGTCAATGAGAATCTGACCAGCCACGCAGATCAGTCCGCCAACCCAGAATGCATTTACATATTGCATACTGACACTTCCTTTGTTTTGTCATTATCAATAAATATTGTTCCGAGTTTTTGGTGAATAATTCCCCAAGACATTTCTTTATGTGATGAAAAACTGAATTTTTGTGAGTTTGCGTGATTTATTTGGAAAAACTCTACACAAACTGCTCGTTTTATAGTATAATCAATAATGTTCGTTTCTGTGTTTTTGTACGGCACATTCAAATCACAGAAATTACGCAATTAATTTTAAGGAGTGAAAAGTCACATGGTCGAGGTTAAAAACCTTACAAAATTTTATGGCAGCATAAAGGCCGTTGATGACATCAGCTTCACTGTTGAAACAGGTGAAGTTCTGGGATTTCTCGGACCTAACGGTGCGGGCAAATCCACAACAATGAATATGATAACAGGTTACCTTTCATCAACAAGCGGTACTGTTACCATTGACGGATGCGAAATTCTTGACGATCCGATTCACGCAAAGTCAAAAATCGGTTATCTTCCCGAAATTCCGCCTTTGTACATTGATATGACGGTTAAAAAATATCTTGAGTTCATGTTTGATCTCAAGAAGGTGAAGCTGCCGAAAAAGGAACACATTGACGAGGTTATGCGTTTGACAAAAATTACGGAGCAGGCTGACAGAATTATCAAGCATCTGTCAAAAGGTTATCGCCAGCGTGTAGGTCTTGCTCAGGCGCTTCTCGGCAATCCGCCCGTAATCATTCTTGACGAGCCGACAGTAGGTCTTGATCCTAAGCAGATTATCGAAATCAGAAAGCTTATCCGCAATCTCGGCAAAAAGCATACTGTAATTTTTTCATCTCATGTTCTTTCCGAGGTTTCCGAGTGTGTGACAGAATCGTTGTTATTTCAAAGGGCAAAATTGTTGCCGATGCAAAAACCGATGAACTTTCTGCTCAGGTTTCGGGCGGTCAGAAGCTCTCGCTTACTGCAGAGGGAAGTAGCGCTGACATTACCGAGGCAATAAAGAAAATCCCTGCTGTTAAGCGTGTTACAAAGACAGGCAGTAATGCCGACGCAGCGGAAAGTATATGATTGAATACGAAACATCAAGCGACATCAGAAGAGATGTTTACAATGCCATGGTAAGAGTCGGTGCGGTAATTCTTGATATGCAGTCAGGCAATGAAACACTTGAGGATATGTTCCTCAAGCTTACCTCGGGTAAATATGACAGCAGAAAGGAAGATATGTAATGGGTGCTATTTTAAAGAGGGAGCTTTCCTCTTATTTCAATTCGGCAATTGCATATGTTGTTCTTGCCGCTTACTTCTTCTTTTCGGGTGTGTTTTTCTACAACTACTGTATTGTGTACAACTCGGCAAGTTTAAGCTATGTATACGGCAATATGCTTTTGATTATTCTGTTTATAATTCCGATTATAACAATGAAATCTTTTGCAGATGAAAAGTATCAGAAAACAGATCAGGCGCTCTTTACTGCACCTGTAAGCCTTACAAGGGTCGTTTTAGGAAAGTTCCTCGGTGCATTTGTGCTTTATGCAATTTGCAGTGCAATCTTCCTTCTCTATGCGGTTGTAATTTCATTCTTTGCAACTCCGGAATGGTCGGTTATTCTCTGTACATTTATCGGACTTCTCCTCTTTGGTGCGGCTCTGCTTGCAATTAACATTTTCATTTCATCACTTACGGAAAGCACAATTGTTGCCGCAATCGTAAGCATGGCAGTTAACCTTGTTATCTATATGATGACAAACTTCACAAGTATGATTTCAATTGACTGGATCAAGAATATTGTTGAAAAGATTGATTTTGCTACATATTATAATTCATTCAAATACGGTCTGCTCAGCGCACCTGATATCGTATTCTTCCTGAGTGTGGCAGGATTGTTCGTATTTTTTACTGTTCGTGTTCTGGAAAAAAAGACGCTGGAGCTAAGGAGGTAATATAAATGAGCGAAGAAAATAAAAACCTGAATACTATCTCCGAAGATACTGCAAATGCAGACAGCAATGCTGTGGCGGAAACAGCCGATAAAAAGGAAGATACAAAGGCCAAAAAGAATAAGAAGAATAAGTCCGAAAAGGCAGATTCAAAAAGTTTATGAAGTCAAGAAAAGCAAAACACGGCACGGTGGCAATGGCAATTACGGCGCTTGTTATCGTTATGGTAATTATTGTAAACATTATTGTCGGACTTCTTGTTAACAGATTCCCCGACCTGGAGCTTGACCTTACATCAAACAAGTCGTTTGCACTTCAGGACGATACAATTGACTATGTTTCACACCTTGACAAGGATGTTACGGTAAATATACTTATGGCAAAGGAATCATTTGAGAGCCAGGGTACCTACTTTGTACAGGCTCAGAAAATGCTTAACAAAATGGCGAGCAAGTCAGACGGCAAGATGAAAATTAAGTATGTTGACCTTACATCCAACCGTCGTTCACATCCGATTATCCGAATGTTGACTGGCAGTCAAGCTCGGCAAATAACATTGTTCTTGTTGAATCCGGCAAGCAGTACAAGGTGCTTACTCTTACGGATTGCTTTGAATATGACGAGAAGACCTACAATTACTACGGTTCATACAGCTTTACCGGCACAAAGATTGAGCAGGCTGTTGTAACGGCTATTCTCAATGTTACAACAGATGACAAGGTCGTTGTTGATATGATTAAGGGCAACAACGAGCAGGATTATTCATCACTTAAAACACTTCTTGAAAACAATGCTTATCAGGTGAACGAGGTTTCACTCGCAACAGGCGACTTTGACAGCAACGCAAAGATTGCAATTATGTACGCACCGTCTGTTGACCTTGACGAGAAGATTGTTGAAAAGCTTTCAACATGGCTTTCAAATGACGGCAAATACGGACGCTCACTCATCTATGTTCCGACTGCGATATGGGCGAGATGCGAACCTTGACGATTTCCTCAAGAATGGGGTATGTCAATTGACAGAGGATATGTGTTTGAAACTGATGAAAGCACCCTTGTAAGTGCAAGCTCACCGTATGCATTCACGGTAAGCTACGGTGATTACTACAAAGATAACCTCAAAAACAGCAAGATTCCTGTTGTTGTATCAGAGTCACACGCTGTTAATATTACAGATGAAAACACTGCACACGCATTGCTTAAAACTTCCGATAAGGCAGGCGTATTGCCGATTGACGCCGACAAGAACTGGGACTACAAGGACGCAGTTTCGGGTAACGGTGAAAATGTTGCGGCAGAAGGTGTTATGACAAACGAGGACAAGAACTCATCGAGAGTTATCATATTCGGTTCATATGTTATGTTCAGCGACACAATTATGAAGTACAACAGCTTTAATAACTCCGCTTACTTTATGAATGTAATTAACACAATTGCAGATAAGGAAGATGTCGGCATTACAATTGAGAGTAAGTCGATTGACAATACGGAACTCGGAATCACCGATGTTGCAACACAGAACACAATGCTTGTTGTGTTTGTAATCATTATCCCGATTGCAATACTTGTTGCAGGCTTTGTTTTCTGGTTACGCAGGAGGAACAGATAATGAAAAAGAATACTAAAATATTGATTATTGTCTGCGCAGCAGCATTGATTCTTGCGGGACTTATGTGTCTGCTCATCTTTCTTCCGAAGGGCGACGGTTCGTCATCGGGAGCAGCAACGTATGATGAGGGTGTAAAGATGAGCGTTACAACCGATAAAGACGGTGTTCATCAGGCACAGATTCAGACAAACGATAAGGGTGAAATTGATAACAACAGCTACGGCACTCTTATGGATTATATCCCTGCAAAGATTTCAAAGATTCACCTTGAAAACAAAAAGGGTACTTTGGACATCAAGTCATATACACCGACCGATAAAAACGGCAAAACAAGTGCTACACAGTACACTATTGTAGGTTATGAAGATTTTGACCTTCAGGGCGGTATTGCCGATAATATCGCAAACAATGCCGCAAGCATTGACTTTACAAAGGTTATGACTCTTGACGGCTCAAAGCTTGCAGATTACGGACTTGATAAGCCGAGAGATACTGTTACCGTAACTTATACCGACAAGACAAAGGCTATTATCTATGTCGGTGATGATGCTCCGCAGAATGCCGGAACATATATTAAGTTCGGCAGCAACGATACTGTTTATCTTGTTGCAAAAGATTCTGTTTCTGCATTTGACTACGGCCTTACAGATCTTATCAGTCTTACAATCAACGATGCGGCATCTGATAATGACAACAGTCAGGCATCGTCAATTGAGATTTCAGGTTCTAATTTTTCAAATACAATCACACTCAAGCCAAATTCAGACAATAAGAACTCAGCTTCTTATGTTATGACAAGCCCCGTTGAGTGCTACGCAAACGAGAAAGAAAGCAGTCTTGTTGCAGGCGGCATCAGAGGTCTTTATGCCCTCACGGTAAAATGGTTAATCCGTCATCCTCACAGCTTTCAAGCGTAGGTCTTTCTAATCCGTATGCAAAGTTAAAGGCTGTTTATCCCGACACAACAGTCAGTCTCAGAGCTTCAAAGCCTGACGGTGACGGCAATGTGTGCCTTATGAAAGAGGGCGGAAATATTGTATATACAATTTCTGCCGAAAAGGTTCCGTGGGTTAAAACAAGCTATGACAGCCTTGTAAACGAATATGTGCTTTATCCGAAGATGAGCGCATTGTCGGAGGTTTCCGTAAATGACGGCAAGAATACCTACACATTCTCGCTGAGCACTGCACAGAAAACAAAGACAGACGATAACGGCAGTGAGTCAACAACAACCACAACAACCGTTAAGAACGGCAAGACAGAAATTGAGCTTGCAACATTCTCGGGTTTCTATGAGAATCTTACAATGGTCGAGCTTGCCGACACAAAGTCTGACAGCAAAAACGGTTCGCCTGTTCTTACCGTTACATATAAATACTCATCTGACGGCTCAACAGACACCGTAAGCTATTACAAGTCTGACAGCAACCGTTATGTTGCGGTTGTCAACGGCAGAGTTGCAGGTCATGCATATCAGTCAAAAGTCAATACTGCTGTCAAACAGGCTTCAAGTGTTGCCGCAAATAAATCGTAATAATCTTTGAGTTAAATTTATTCTTTTACACCCGAACTTTTTAGTTCGGGTGTTTCTTTTGCCGGGTATATACAGGCACAAGTTTTTATAAAAATTCAGACAATTATATTGCAATGCGATAATTTCTATAGTATAATGATTTTGTAAAAGTGATTTATATTAACTTTAAACGGTGAATGTTATGAATATGATTTTGCATTGTACAATATGTGATGATAACCCTTCGGCGGTTAAACGGGAAAAGGAAATAGCCGAACGTGCTTTTTGCGAAATGAATATATCGGCGGATATTTCGGTATACACCGACAGCAGTCAGTTTATGTTTGAGCTTGGCGACAACAAACAAATGGATATTCTGATTCTTGATATCGAAATGCCAAAAATGTCGGGTTTTGAGATTGCGGATTATGTGAAAAAATCAAACCCGAATTGTCTTATTATTTTTATGACCTCCCATGTAAATTATGCCGTTGACGGATATAAACTTGATATTTTCAGATTTGTTCCAAAGCAAGACGGAGATCATAGGCTGAAGGACGCATTGCTTGACGCAGCTAATGTCATTGACCTTGAAAGCAAAAAATCGTATCTGATTGAACGGCACGATATGTGCGGTATGTTGCCGTGTAAGTACATTCTGTACATTATCAAAAGAGGTAAAAACAGTGAAATTTACCACCTCAAAAGCAAAGAGCCGATAAAAATACGAAAACCGCTGTCTGTTGTGTTTGAAGAACTTGACTCAAATGAATTTATTTATATTTCCAGAGGTTGTATAGCAAATATGGAGAATGTGCAGAAAGTTGACCGCCGGGAATGGGTGTGCAAAACGGCGACAGAGTGCCGATAAGCGCATCACTCTATGCGGAAATTAAGGAGAAGCTCCTTGATTTTTGGGGAAATAAAATCATTCATGATTGATGCGTGTTGACTAAAGTATTAAATTAGCGGTCAAAAATCGGCAATTTAAAGACTAATTAACACAAACATATTTTTTGTGCTATAATAATATCGAAAACAGGGTATGTGAATTTAACCGGTCACAAATAAATACACAGACCTTGCTCTTTGAAAGTTATTCCGAAAGATATGTTATTTTGGAAAACCTTATCCTGTTTCGCACATCCTAACCCCGAAACACTTTTAACACTGCTGCATTTACATTTATGCGAAACAGAAAAAGCCTGAGCATTTTTGCTCAGGCTTTTTGAATGCGGAAAATAAATTATTTTGTGCCGAAAATTCTGTCGCCTGCATCGCCCAAACCGGGGCAAATGTATGCGTTTTCGTTAAGCTCACGGTCAAGACAGCCGACATAAAGCTGAATATCGGGGTGCGCCTTCATAAGAGCGTCAACGCCCTCGGGAGCTGCGATGATTGACATGAACTTGATTTTCTGACCGCCGTGCTTTTTGATGAAATCAACAGCGGCAATAGCCGAACCGCCTGTTGCAAGCATCGGATCGACAACAACAATCTGACGCTGGTCAATCGGATCGGGGAGCTTGCAGTAATATTCGTGCGGTTCGTGAGTTTCGGGGTCACGGTAAAGACCGATGTGACCTACTCTTGCGGACGGAACGAGTGCGAGAATACCGTTTACCATACCAAGGCCTGCACGAAGAATCGGAACAACGGCAAGCTTTTTGCCTGAAATAACAGGCTGAACAGACTCCTCAATCGGAGTTTTAACTGTGATGTCCTGAGTTTCAAGATCCGAAAGAGCCTCGTAACCCATAAGCATTGCAATTTCTTCAACCAATTTGCGGAATTCGTTTGTTGATGTGTCTTCTTTTCTGAGAAGTGTAATTTTGTGTCTTATAAGCGGATGTGTCATGTACGAAACTGACATATCATTGCCTCCTTGTTGAATTTTGATTATTTGATTAACTTAATGATACTAAAAACCGTTCAAAATGTCAATGATATGGGAACTTTTGGCATTAAAATAAAAAGTTATTGCTTTTATATCTGTGTAAAGGTATAATTAACAGGAATGGGTTTTTACAGATTTTAAACCCGAACATGAGAAAGAGGGAATTCTAATGGACAAAAACAACGGCGCAATTTATGATGCCCGCAAACTCGGAAAACCGAAGATGATAATTCTCGGTGTTCAGCATATGTTTGCAATGTTCGGCGCAACAATCCTTGTTCCGATTTTAACGGGACTTGACATTTCAACAACTTTGCTTATGGCAGGCTTGGGAACACTTTTGTTCCACTGCATTACAAAGTTTAAAGTACCTGCCTTCCTCGGCTCGTCCTTTGCATTCTTGGGCGGTTATGCCGCAATCAAGGCTTTTTCACCCAATGACCCTAACAGTATGCTCCCGTATGCGTGCCTTGGCGTTGCGTGTGCAGGTCTTATCTACTTCATCCTTGCCGCAGTTATCAAGGTGGTGGGCATTGAAAAGGTAATGAGATTTTTCCCGCCTGTTGTAACAGGTCCTATCATCATTGCAATCGGTCTTGGACTTGCTCCGTCGGCTGTTTCAAACTGCACAACAAACTGGTTCTTGGCTGTAGTTGCTCTTGCTGTAATTGTTGTTTTCAACATCTGGGGCAAGGGAATGGCTAAAATCATTCCGATTATACTCGGCTTGCTCATCTCCTACGGTACAGGTCTTGTGCTTTACTTCATTTCACAGGCAAATCCCGATCTTATTCAGAATGTTCCGTGGCTTTTCTCGGGCGGTGCTGACGCAAACGGTGTTTATCAGCCGATTTTCGACTTTACAAGCCTGAACACAATTTGTGACAACATCTCAAAAGGTCACATTTTCGGCAGTGAGGGACTTATCGGAATTCCGATTCACTGGGATAAAACGGTATTCGGCGGTATTGATTACTCAAACGGTGCGCTTATCGCATCTTCAATCATTGCCATTGTTCCGATTGCTTTTGCTACAATGATGGAGCATATCGGTGATATTTGCGCCATCAGTTCAACAACAGGCAATAACTACATCAAAGATCCGGGACTCCACAGAACTCTTGTCGGTGATGGCCTTGCAACAACACTTGCATCACTTTTCGGCGGCCCTGCAAACACAACATACGGTGAAAACACAGGTGTTCTCGCTCTTACGAGAGTTTATGACCCGAGAGTAATAAGAATTGCCGCTTACTTTGCCGTTGCAGTATCATTCTTCCCGATTGTTTCGGTAATTATCGGTTCAATTCCAAGCTGTATCATCGGCGGTATTTCGTTTGTCCTTTACGGTATGATTTCTGCTATCGGCGTCAGAAATGTTGTTGAAAACAAGGTTGACTTCACAAAGAGCCGTAACCTTATTGTTGCCGCAGTTATTCTTGTTTGTGCGCTCGGTCTTTCAAGCGACACGGTAAGCTTCACAATCGGCAGTGCCGCAATAACACTTTCGCCACTTGCTGTTGCATCAATTGCAGGTATCGTTCTCAACGCAGTTTTCCCCGGTAAGGACTATAAGTCGATACGGAAGATGTTGCCGATGCCGCAAACTTTGAAAAAGAAGTTAAACCAAAAGAGAAGAAAAAATAAATGACAAATAAAAGATAAAGAAAACTCCCACAGCCATAACTGTGGGAGTTTTTTATGCTTAAAAACTAGGGGAACGTCATTAACGCTCCCCCGCAAAAAACATTTGTTTTTTTGATATCATTATTATTATATGTTGACTAGAGTAAAAAGTCAACTGTTTTTTTGAGGAAATTATATGCAGAACATATTATTGGTTGATTTTTAAAATAATTTTTATGCTTTACCATACGTTCGTTAACCAGAGTATTTAATTCTTTGTAACGGTGCAATTTAATAGTGTCAAAGGCAACTTTGTCATATAAGCATAGTAGGGAAGTGATTTCAAACACAGGACGGCTTTTTAAGTTTGTTTTCCTTTCCTCTTGCGAAATTGTTTTTATATTACCTATAAATTGTGTTACTTCTCTTGTTGGATGAGTACCTGCCTTGCGAAGATTATATATTACACAGTTGTTATGTGCACACGCATTGCGAAGACTTTTTACAGCATTAAGCGTTCCGTTTGTTATTTTGTTATTTTTATCCGGATACTCTGAATAATAAAAATCGTAAAATCTTAAAAATTCGCCAAATCCTATTATTTCCATAAATGCCCATACAGGGCAATTTATATCATCGTCATTAATATAATCAAGTTGACTATCTTCGGATATTGTATCAAACTTGAAATAGTGTCTGATTAGTTCTTCTACATATGTTGATTTTCTTTTGTAATAAATGTCACGCAGAACAAAATGATTCTTTTTTAAAAATACTCTTACAATATCATAACCGTCTTCGGTTGAATTTGCAGTAATGGCAGATAATAATTTTACTTTAAGGCAATGTTCAATATCCAAGCACATTTTTATTACAAGTAAACGCAGGTGCATATCTATGGTTGCTAATTCAGAAAGATATGCAAAGTCAAGGTCAATATATTTACCAATATTTACACCTGAAATGTGTTTATCATAATTTTTTCGGTATGAAGCTATGCGAAAATAGTTGTTGCGTTCACTAAGAAATATTATGGCATCTTCTTCTGACATATACTCAAATTTTATGCCTTTTTCGTTTTTCATTTTATCGATAAGTTCTTGACTTGTCATCATTGGTTTAAAGTTCATTTGTTTCACCGCAATTTCGACAAATTTTTATAATTATATTATATACCATTTATTACCGTTTGAAAAGTAAAAACTGCTTAACTATAAAAATAGGGTACTCAGTTGAGTACCCTATAAATATAATTATTAACTTCGCCGTGTTTGGGAGATATGAGTTGTTTTAAAACTAAACTATCTTCATGAGCTGGGAACGGTGGTTTGCTGTGCTCGGGAGCTGAAAGTTGTTCCTTAACAAAACTGCCTACACGAACTGCGTGCCGAGGCTCTCGCTTACATTTCGGTGATGATTTCGTTGATTGTTTTTCCCGGAGGAATCATCGGGAGAACATTTGCATCGGGACTGATGCGGCAGTCAACAACAACGGGCTTGTTCATCTCAAAAGCCTTTGTGAGAATTGGCTTGATTTCCTCAGGCTTTGTGATTCTTAAACCGTCAACGCCGAAAGCGTTTGCAAGCTTTACAAAGTCGGTTGCTCTGTGCGGATCGGTCTGTGAAAAACGACTGCCGTAGAAAAGCTTCTGCCACTGACGAACCATGCCGAGAACCGTGTTGTTCATAACAACTACAACAATGGGGAGTTCATAGGACTTCATTGTTACGAGTTCGTTTAAGTTCATGTGGAAACTGCCGTCACCTGTGATGAGGCAAACCCTGTCATTGGGACGGGCACACTGCGCACCGATTGCGGCGCCCATGCCGTAACCCATAGTACCCATACCGCCCGATGTGAGGAGCGTTCTGCTTTCCATAATCTTGCTGAACTGTGCAACCCACATTTGGTGCTGACCTACATCTGTTGCGATGATGTCTGACGGACACTTGATTTCGTTGATTGTATCAAGAACCTGCTGTGGGAGCGGAAGGTCGCACTCGGGGAGCTTTTTATCGTCAAATGATGCTTCCATTCTTCAATCTTCGCAAGCCAGTCCGGATGGTTCTGACGGTCAAGACCGATTGTGAGTGCAATGAGAATTTCTTTTATATCTCCGAGAATGTATTCATCAACCTTTACATTCTTGTTAATTTCTTTTTTGTCAATGTCAAGCTGAACAATCTTTGCCTGTTCGCCGAACCTTTCACGGTCGCCTGCAACACGGTCGGAGAATCTTGCACCGCACGCAATCATAAGGTCACATTCGGCTGTTGCCATACCTGTTTCGTAACCGCCGTGCATACCGATGTTGCCGACGCAGAGCGGATGATCGGCGGGAATACAGCCGAGTCCCATAAGCGAACAACAAACAGGAGCGTCAATAAGCTCTGCAAATGCCTTGAATTCTTCGCTTGCATTAGCGCTGATGATACCGCCGCCTGCGTAAATCATAGGACGCTTTGCGTTTTTAATCATTTCCTGAACAACACGAACTTTTTCGGGGTTTCTGATTTCAAAGGTTCTCGGTCTTTCGGGAATAGTCTGTACAAACTCTGTTTTGTTTGCCGTTACATCCTTTGGAACATCAACGAGAACAGGTCCCTTTCTGCCGTGTTGAGCAAGAGCAAAAGCCTTGCGTATAGTGTCGGCAAGATCCTCAACCTTTTCAACAAGGAAGCTTGCCTTTGTAACGGGCTTTACGATGTTTACAATGTCAACTTCCTGAAAGCTGTCTCTTCCAAGCTGATCGGTTGTTACATTGCCTGTGATTGCAACAAGCGGAATGCTGTCGATATTGGCTGTTGCAAGGCCTGTTACAATGTTTGTTGCACCGGGACCAGATGTTGTCATAACAACGCCTGTTTTGCCTGTTGCTCTTGCGTAACCGTCAGCCGCATGAGAAGCACCCTGTTCGTGTGCTGTGAGAATGTGACGAATTTTGTCGCTGTATTTATAGAGCGCATCGTATGTGTTGAGTGCCGCACCGCCCGGATAACCGAAAACCGTGTCAACACCCTGTTCAAGAAGACACTCGCAAATGATTTCTGCACCTGTAAGCTGCATATATATCTCTCCCTTGTATATGTAGTGTTATTCCATAAAACAATGTTACCTTTTATTTTATCCAAATGTGATTATATTGTCAATAGAAATCGAAAAAGACAACTCATTACAAAAGAAAAAACGGGAAACAAAAGCGTTCCCCGTTTTGAGTCGGTCATAATTATTCATTTTTGAGATATTCACATATTGCGCCTACGGTTTTTTTGCTTGCAAGTTTGCAGAATTTTTCATAGTCAACACCCTTGTTTTCGTCAAGGTCATCGGAGATTGCCTGATGATTCCGTAAGGAGTTTTGAGTGCATAGCAAACATAACCGATTGCCGCACCCTCCATTTCACAGACAAGAGCACCGAATGTGTCGGCAATTCTTTTGCGTTTTTTGCGGTCGGAAACGAATATGTCGCCGCTTGCGATAATGCCCTGCTCAACCTTGGTGTCGGGGAGTGCCCTGCACGCCTGCGTGAGCTTTTCAACTACTGTTTTGTCGCAGTCAAAGAATATCTTTGTACCGTCAGGAAATGAAACCTCGCCCTGTCTGTCGCCGAGAGCAGTTGTGTTCATATCGTGCTGAACGGATTTTGTTGCAACAACAATATCTCCGATTGATACAAGAGGGGAGAGTGAACCGCCCACACCGCTGTTGATTACAACATCGGGATTGAACTTTTCAATAAGCACAACGGCACACATGGCGGCATTGACCTTGCCGACTCCGCAGACTACAACGCTATGTCCTTGCCGTTAAGAGTACCTGTGGTGAATTTCATTCCTGCGATTTCTTCGGTTTGTGTGTTCTGAGAAAGGGCGATAATTCCGTCGGCCTCAATCTGCATGGCACATATAATTCCTGTCATAAATTTTCCTCCGATTTTGGTGTTGAGTTATATCAAAGTTATTGTTTTTCAGTAGGGGCGTTCATCGGACGCCCGCAAGTAAAGATACAAATTTTACGATAAAAATAAACCATATAAACGAGATACAGTTACCTGAATAATGTAGGGTATAACCGTGTTCTCCCGTTAGCAAGGTACAAATTTGATGTTAAATCACAATGTTACTGATGTTCTGATTAAATCAAAAGTTATGTGAATAAACAAATGGTTTCATCAAGCGGGCGGCCAATGACCGCCCCTACGGGTGGGTACAAACAACTACTATGCTACGCTCGGGCATCATTTGTTGTGTATTGCACAAACTGTCTTCACGAGAGGGGTGCGAGGCACTCGCCTACGAGTCGGTATATGCAACTGCTATGCTGCGCTCGGGCATCATTTGTCGTGCATTGCATAAACTGTCTTCACGAACTAAAATTGTCGGTTTCGTACATAATAATGGATAGGGCGGCGAGGGGGCGGTTTCTGCACGGAGAATTCGTTTGCCGAGGGTTGCCGTCTGACCGCCGATTGCGGTTACGCTGTCAACCTCCGATTGTTCAAATCCGCCTTCGCTGCCGATGAACATTCCGACGGTTTTAGGCTTTGTGCCATTCAGAATTTTTCTGACGGATTCTCCGCCCATTTCGTAAAAAATACGGTCTTTTCGTTCTGCTTTGTCTGTTCTGTTGCCTCTTTAAATGAAATGCACGGAGTTACTTCAGGGATAATGCCCCTGCGACTCTGCATTGCTGCCTGAAGAGCAATTTTCTGCCAGCGTTCACACTTCTTTTTCAGCGACTTTTCATCGGGACGGGAAACACATCTTGCCGAAATCATCGGCACAATTCTGCTGATTCCGAGTTCCGTGCATTTCTGAACGATGAAATCCATTTTATCACCCTTAGGCAGAGCCTGATAGAGGGTTACAAAAACATCGGGTTCGTTTTCACACGGTTTTTGTGAGATGATGTCAACCGTGACTTCACCCTGTGTGATGAGCAAAATTTTACATTCATACTGCGTTTTGTCCGGAGAAACAAGGGTGATGTCATCGCCTGTACGCATACGCAGCACTTTAGAAATATGCTTTGCGTTTTCTCCGACAAGGGTGTAGTTGTTGCCGAATATATTTTTTTTCGGTTAAAAAACCAAGCCAATAAAAATTACCTCTTTTTTAAGCCGTTTTTGTTACGTGAGCTTGCCGTTTACCGCTTTTCTTACTTTT
>ENA-OQDE01000262-OQDE01000262.1-human-gut-metagenome-genome-assembly--contig:-NODE-262-length-34382-cov-2.872457_pt1 | contig 34382 bp, 33 predicted proteins | sample MGYA00242768_ERZ504595 | MGnify/ENA primary metagenome ERZ504595 (study PRJEB26092, sample SAMD00036307) | human gut metagenome | host: Homo sapiens | study: EMG produced TPA metagenomics assembly of... | reverse complement strand
TCAATATTGTTGATTTGAACTATCGTCCGGCCAATTATGGACATTGGAGTCCATTACCCTCCGGCTTGAATAGTGAGGTACGGCTGATTCCGGTAAATGTGATGCCATAGTTGAGACATTGTCATATCATCATACCGCAACAAACTACTTTTTCAATCTTGTACTTAAGACTTTTCAGTGCAAAGATTAAGGGTTTTCAGTACAGAGATTAGTAGTTTTTTATGCAGTCGGTAAGTCGTCCCGTTACAATGGGACAATAGGCACATTGCAAAGTGACCAATATCACCTTATAAGATGATATTGGTCACTTTGTAATATGATTACCTGTCTTTGGGAAGATGAGAAGCACTAAAGATACAAAATTAAATAGTAAAAAGCAAGAGTGAGACAGGAAATATAGCTTCATCCCCTGAACGGATTGATTTTATTTCCGAACCGGGAATGGACTTAAAAGACTATTTTAAATCCATTACAGCCTGCTCCAACTGTTTCAATGCTTTTTCCAGCGTAGCACGTGGACAAGCAACGTTCAACCGCATAAATCCCTCGCCTTCCTTACCGAATGTTGTTCCATCATTCAGCGCCAGATGAGCATCTTCTACAAAAAGACGGTTCAGTTCTTCCTGATTGAGTCCCAATGCGCGGCAATCCAGAAAGATCAAGTAAGAGGCTTGCGGACGGATCATCTTGATAGCAGGAATATGTTCTTTCAAATACGTTTCAGTGAAATCCACATTTCCTTTAATATATGCTACCACTTGGTCCAGCCATTCTGTACCATGACTGTAAGCAGCTGCTACACTTAAATAAGCAAAGAGATGTCCTTCGCTAAACTCGCTTGCTTCCATATATGTCTGGAAACGGTGACGAAGTTCGTCTTTCTCAATAATTGCATAAGAACTAGCCAATCCCGCATGTTGAATGCCTTGCTGGGAGACATAAAGACAAGAGAGTTCATCCGTGCCTTCTCTGAAATCAAAGCAAAGGTAGGATGTTTGTATGGAGGCAGGGTTAAGTCAGCATGAATCTCGTCAGAGATAACCAATGTGCCGCTTTCATAGCAGATGTCGGCTATCTGAGACAGTTCCTCTTTGGTCCATACACGTCCACCCGGGTTATGAGGGTTGCTTAGAATAAGCAATTTGCATCCTTGAATATCTTGACGGAAGCGGTTGAAATCAATATAATATTGTTCATCTTTCAGGACTAACGGGCTGAATACCACTTCACGTTCATTCTTTTGAGTGACTAAAAAGAAGGATGATAAACAGGGGGCATTACCATTATCTTATCTCCTTTTTGCGTAAAGCAGTGGATCACAAAAGCCAAGCCGCGAACAATACCGGGAGTGAAAGTCAACATCTCTTCACGAATCACCCAACCATGGCGCTCCTTCACCCAGTTAATAATAGACTCCGACCATTCTTTGCAAGCAAATGTATATCCGAGTACTTCATGCTCCAGGCGTTTTTTCAAAGCCTCTATGACAAAAGGAGCTGTGCGGAAATCCATATCAGCTACCCACATTGGAATCAGGTCATTGCGTCCCCAACGATTCTCTACTGCATCCCATTTTACGGAATCTGTACCATGACGGTTTATTATTTCATCAAAATTATAGTTCATACTGCATAATATTGTTAGGTTATGTGTATAATAAACAGTTAGCAAAGATAGTTGTTTTCGTGGTATTACCGAAAGGCAGCCTCTAATTTTGTATGCTCTATCAAAACATAGAGGCCGGAGCAATACAGCATCCGACCCTCATATTCATACCCTGAAAAAAAACTAAGAACCTATTTGTCTTTATTATTCATTCCAACGATGCACTATAAATCCACGCTTACCATCTTCTGTTTTTAAAGAGATGAAATAGATATGCGGATGGCTCGTCGGACCTGTACCGATACGTTTTTCCAAAATAAACTCGGTCAGTTTAACGGCAGAGGCTGCTTTGTCTGTATACGAAGTCTTAGTGTCATTGATAGTCGTTTCAAACTTCGGATTACGGTTGGCAGCATTCACACAATTTAAATTGTTTGCCCAACCACCGTTAAAGTAGACATAATATGTATCTTTCACTTCACCGTTTTGTTGATACCAGTACATATCTTTTGGCGTTGCATAAGATCCGGTACTGGAAACTCCGGCCGTGTTAATATCGGCACGATAACCATCCCAATAAATACGTGGCGTCGAGTCGTCAAGATTGAGCGGTACCCATAAATCTATAGAACGGCTTTCCTTTTCCTGGTCGGTCACAGTAATAGTTGTACCACCGTCACCTACCACAGTAACAGTTACTGTAGTGCCGGAGATTGCCACAGTAGCTACCCCTTCATTCAGAGATTTAACGGTATAACCGCCATTACCGGAAGTAATATTGAAAGAAATCTGTTGAGGCGTACCCTCGTACACATATTCTCCCTCAAGAGTCCCCTCTTTATCAAACAGAACAGGACGAATCGGATTCGTCACCCGCACTTTAAGAGTAGCTGACTTGTTTCGGGAATCTGTCACAGTAATCGTTGCCTGATCGACATTTGCTTTACCGCCAAGTATCAGTTTATATCCTCCTGTTACGTCGGGGTCTTCCACAATTTCAGCACTGATGGCTTCAGGAGCAGAATTGGTTACTGTATAACCGCCATTACCGGTCAGGATTTTCATTTCACGAAGAATAACGCCGTCATTATCCAGACGCAATACTTCCACTCCCTCCGGGAACGATTCGAGTGTCAGTTCCTGAAGTTTACGTACTTCAACCGTCATGAGAGCACGATTGTAGCTATCATCCGAAAGGCGAACGATGGTGCTACCTATGTCACCGCCTGTCAACAGTATCTCGTTGCCGACCACCTCGGCAGTCACCACATCCTCATTATCACTCTCTACACGATAATTCACACCGTCCAAACCAATACCGATATGCAGAACTTCTCCCTCAACGAGCACCGGATTGTGCGTAGTGAGCGGAACATTGACATAAGGGTAATACACATCTTTGTCATTTTCACATCCCGTCATCAAGCAGAGAAGAGCCAGAAAAGGGATAAAGGATAAATATTTTATTTGTTTCATTGATTCAAGATTTTTAAAGCCCGATTAAATCTCCCCAAGGGAATATCCGGACAGACTGTTAGTTTTATCAAGTTCTACAATATCCCGTCTTATTAAAACAGAAAGAAGCATAATTGCCATCCCATTAATAATTAGGATTCTGATACATTCCGTCTTTATTCGTCGAGATCTGTATCTCGCTCAACGGAATGGGGAACAAATAATTCTTATCACTGTCGAAGCTGGTTTTCGTCGTACTAAAACCATTGCGGTTTTCCAGGAAGTGCTCAAGCATACCGGTACGTGCCAGGTCATACCAACGCCAGCGTTCGAAGCAAAGTTCACGGGCGCGCTCCAACAATACATCTTCGAGTGTATACGTATCGTAATTCCCAAATCCGGGGGTATCGTCTTCGGTGACAGCAACTCCCTGATTTAATCCGCGGGCACGTTGCACGATGCGATTCATTGCTTCCACACCTTCATCGGACGGTGAACCGTTGTTCAGCATCAAATCGGCTTCGGCGTACATCAGCAGTACATCGGCAAAACGCAGTACGAGGATATTGTTTGGACAGTTAGAGTACACAAAGTTGGTATGTTCATCTTTCCAGGTAGCTCCCCAACGATATTTGGTGACACCACTGTTCGTTACAGACTTCGCATTGTCTCCGGGTTGCGGTTTACCGCTTAGCTCCGTCATGGGTTTCTGTGCTATCGGGCTATTATTGGTCTTATCAAAGTCAATCACATAATCGGCCAGATTCCACTCCCGACGCTTGTCGTAACCATTGGCATCATAATAGTTCCAGAATGAGGGAACATATTTAAGGTTACATTGTCCGGCAATGGCATTCGTACGCCAACCACCGTAAAGTTTCTGTCCGTCGGTGTTGATTGCACGGGCACCGTATTCTTTCGGCCATTGTGAGCCATAAGGATTCTGTGCGCTGAACTGTATTTCCCAAATCGTCTCTTTATTGATGTTCTTATTTTCAATTTTAAAAACATCTCCGTAGACCGGTTCCAGATCACGTCCGCTATTGGTGATTACATCTTGCAGCAGTGCCAATGCATCACCGTAAGTTTTTCATCCGTTTGTCCTATCTGCTCGTAACCGGCTACACGATCAGCGGCACGTGCCGAAGCCATCGTTATATATACTTTTGCCAGCAATGTTTTGGCAGCCCAGTAATTCGCCCAACCACCGTCTATTTCTTTAGGCAGAACATCTTCGCCCAAACAGAACAATAAATCATCTTCAATGAGTTGATAAACTTCTGCTACCGGTGTACGTCCCATGTCGTAAGTCAGTTCCGTCACATGACCGGTCATCAGAGGCACCGCTCCGAAAGTCTGCACCAGGTTAAAATATCCCCATGCACGTAAAAAGCGTACATTAGCCACATAGCGGTTGATAAGTTTAGCGTCTCCTTCGATTCCCTGTGCTTTGTAGATAACAGTGTTGCAGGCGGTAATCAACCGGTAGTAGCGAAACCAGAATTGCTTGATACAGCCATCGGTAGGCGTATATGTGTAGCGGTCGATAAAACCACGCAGGTTCGTTTCATTGGGATACATACACTCGTCCGTACCCACCATACCGACAAATAACGGGGTATTGGTGCCGACGTTATACATATAGCGCAACGTAGAAAACGCACCGACTGCTCCTACTTTCAGAGATTCGACAGTCTTATAGAAAGTTCCTTCATCGAATTCAGACTCCGGCTTCTCTTCCAAGAAATTGGTACAAGACGAAACGGAAGTTCCAAGTAGGAACGTAGTAGCCAATAATAGTATAATATATTTTTTCATGGAATTCAATATTCAGGGTGTTAAACAAATCAGAAAATAAAATTAAAACCGACAGAATAAGAACGATTGCGCGGATAAGCACTGTAGTCGAGACTCGGCATCAAGTCACCTGTCTGCCCCTGACGAGTGTTTACTTCCGGGTCAAATCCCGTATATTTGGTAAATACGCAAAGGTTCTTGACCGAAGCAAACAGTTTGATGTTCTGCATACCGACTTTCTTGGCTACTTTCTTTCCAAGTGCATAGGCTAGCGTGATGTCTCCAATACGGAGGAACGAACCGTCTTCAAGCATCTTGGACGTACAGTAGTTGAGTGCCACCCCACCCGGCATACGATATTTGGCTTCGTTGTTACCAGCAAAGAATACGTTACCATCTGCATCATAAAGTGTCGGCGACCAGGACTTGGTATTCATTTCAGCAATCTGATTATGACCGTCACGTCCACTTGTCAATGAATGGAGGTTGGCGTTGAAAACAGTTGCTCCGTAACTGAACTGCATAGCTACGCTCAATGACAGGTTCTTATAAGAAACTGTGTTCGTCAAACCGCCTGTGAAATCCGGTTCGCCACTTCCCAGTAATACGAGGTCGGCAGAAGTGATTTTACCGTCACCGTTCTGGTCGCGGAAGCGATAATCTCCCGGACGTATGCTGGCAATCTTCTGTCCGAGCACTTCGGTAAGCCCTTGTTCATTGATTTCGTGCTGTGAAGCATACACACCGTCAATCTTATAACCATACCACTGTCCGAGGCTCTTGTTCTTACGGATCATGACAAAGTTTCCTGAACCGGGAATAACTCCCGGGTCGAATCCCATTTCATCACCAGGGCCGATATCAAGCACTTTCGAACGGTTGAAGCCGATGTTGGCATTCAAGGTCCAGTTCCATTTCTTAGTCAGAATAGGGGTAGCATCCAAGGTTATTTCAATACCCTGATTGCGGACTGCTCCGATATTGGCCCATCCCTTTTCGTATCCTGTAGCCAATGCTGCATTCTTTTCGATCAGCAGGTCGGTGGTCTTTTTGCGATAAACATCCACCGTCATTGCCAGTCGGTTTTTAAAGAAAGACATATCCAGTCCGAGATTGACCATATCTGTTGTTTCCCAACGTAATGACGGGTTTGCCGGCCTGTCAATGCTGGCACCGTAGGAAAGATCGGAACCATACATCGGATAGAATGAAGAAGCGATTGTTGAAAGGCTGCGATAAGAAGGAATGGCTGTGTTACCACTGCGACCATAGCCGAAACGCAACTTTAGGTTATAGAAAACTCCTAAGTCTTTCACAAACGACTCTTCGTTGATACGCCATGCCAGACCAACTGACGGGAATCCCGCCCATTTATTACCGGCACCGAAACGTGAAGAACCATCGGCACGATAGCTGGCTGTCAGCAGATAGCGTTCCTTATAATTGTATTCGGCACGTGCAGGAACGATACCATATTCCACTCAACGATTGAAGAGGTAGGGATCTGTGGAGTAACACCCATTCCCAGTCCATTTACCCCCAGGTTGAGTGAAGGAAAATTCTGTGTTTCAGTGCGCACCGTATTATTGTTGTAGGTTTCAAGCGTGCTACCAGCAATACTTTAAGGCGATGTCCGCCTTTCCACGAATTGGTATAAGTCAGGAATGCTTCTCCGGAAAGTTTTTTAATTCCGGCATTAGTGACAATGGCACGTCCGTTTGCTTTAAATCCCTGTTCGGTGTTGGCGGGATAAAATACATCTGTTTTCTGGTGATTGTCTTCATACGTACCTGCTATATTCAGAGAAAGCTCGGTTAGTATCTTCCATTCCAGTTGCATACGTGCTGTCAGATTGTCTTTATAACGATTGTTGGTAATATCGCGCACTTGTATGTATGGGTTAGAAACAACCTGCCCCTCTTCACTGCCTGTACCTTCAGTAATACCGGATGAGGTAGCAGAATTCAAAGGCGATTGACGTAACAATTTCACCATCAAACCATCGGAACTGCCGGTTGCTAAACCGGAATTTTTAGTTCTTGAGCCTGATATATTGGCAGTCATAGTCACATTAGTACTCAATTTCTGAACAAGGTTAATTCTTCCTGTGAAACGTTCGAAACCGGAGTTTACCACTACTCCTTCCTGATTAAGATAACCGCCGGATACCGAATAACGCGTGTTCTTATTACCACCCGAAACGTTGATACGATATTCCTGATACAGGCATCGCGGAACATCAGGTCCTGCCATTGAGTATTCGTACTACCCGGAGCGCCATACGACTCCCAGTCTGCATAAGTTGAACTTCGGGAAGTACCCAATAGTTACCGTCACCGTTCGGATTGTCACGATAGACAATGCCATCGCTTATGGTCGACGGATCGGTTCCGTAGGGGTAGTATTTCCATCCGGTCTTATAACGCATCAACGCATATTCCGAAGAATTGAGCATATCAAATTGGCGTACTGCCTGCTGCATACCTAAATTAGCATACAACTCCACCCGTGTTTTCCATCATTGGTTCCCTGGCGTGTGGTAATCATGATGACACCGTTCGCACCACGCGAACCATAAATAGCGGTTGAGGACGCATCTTTTAGAATTTCAATGGATGCCACATCGCCCGGATTCAGAGAAGAAGCATCTTCGCAAATCACACCGTCGATTACAAAAATCGGGGCACTTGAAGCATTAACGGACGATGCACCACGAATACGGATGGTGTAATCGGAACCGGGAGCACCGTCATTCTGCACAATCTGCATACCGGCTGCCTTACCTCTCATGGCATCTTCGAGTGAGTGATGGCACGTTCGCTCAATGCATCCTTACTAATAGATGATATGGAACCTGTCAAGTCCGAGCGACGCATAGAGCCGTAACCGATGGCTACCACCTCTACGTCTCCCAAACCAATCACGTCCTCTTCCATAATAATATTGATCTGTGTACTATTGCCCACGCGATGATCGACAGTTTTCATACTAATCATCGAGAAAACAAGCACCGACTGTTTCGACGGTACATTTATAGAGTATGCTCCGTCGATATTGGTAATCGTGCCGCGCGTTGTTCCCTGCACAACGACCGAGACTCCCGACAGTGGGTCTCCCTCCAGATCCGTTACTTTACCGGTAACAGTCAGAGTCGTTTTTTGTCCCATAACATCTATTGCCAGAACAGATGCCAGGAGCATAATCATACATAATGAATAGAATTGTTTCATTGGGTATTAATTTTTTAGGTTACTAAAAGAATACTGTTTTTTTTCTCAAATATATGGGTGAAATGATTAGAACTAGGGTTAATCCGTGGATTAACACCCTCAAAAAAGCATTAACCGCTATGTTAAAAGAGGGATTAACCTCTATTGCCTTTCACATTCTTCCTGATAAGTTCAAGGAACTGTTCCGTATTCACCAATACTACATTTTCGTTTAATAAGTTTTTAAATGCAAGCATATCTTCCACCGTGTAACTGGACGGAGCATTGACGTGTACCACGATTGCCGAATAGGCATCTATACTGTTAATGTCACGCGGAGCCGAGTTCAAAGCCGCAGCGATGGTTTCGGGAGTATGAGGTTCCGTAAACTTATCATCATTCTTCATGAAATAGCGGAACGAAACGACCGGAACATCTCCTGCAAAGAAATAAGCACCCTGCATTTGGCATATCCTAGATAGTTCATATACAAGAATCCTTTCATATCGGGCAAGTTGCCGGTGTGCCGCTTCATAAACGTTTCATACGAACCGGCAGACGAACCGGTGAATAGTTCCGCATCGTCCATCAGTACCATATACTGCATTCCGCAATCTTTCAACATTCCATTCGTCATACGGAAATAGTCGGCTACAAACTCATGATGAGACGGGAATGTATAACCCGCACCGGACAATGCTCCGACATAACAATTGGTTGCCGGCAGATTTTTCTGATACCAGTTGTGCACCGGAACCATATTGGTGCGCAGAGTCGGAGGATACATCCAGGTAAGCGGAATCTCATGTGCACGCGGATGCGAGATATAGGTATTCCGGGAAAACAAATCGAGCATATAGGACGTATTGTCTCCGTCACTGAATACGATCGTGGCATAACGCACGCCTGTTCGTGCCGGGACTTCCACAGGCGAAGCCGGTCGGTCATACGGTTTCAACTGTTTGGACGACAGGATGGAAAGGCTCATGGTGTTAATACCCGGCACGGTATATACTCCATTATGTTCGCATCCGAACCGCACATCCATGCGTTCAAGATTATAGGGTACTCCCCAACCGTAATGAGGCGAATTGGGTTTCAACATATAATAAAGCTTTTGCAACACAGCACCGTCACTTTTGGCATTGCTACACCAGGGATATCGGTTCGCTATGGCAAATCGACCATTGTCCACGGGAAAGAAGCATTGTTCACAATCGCATTCAGGTTGAATTGTGAAGAATGTTGTTTTATATAGTCGGCCAGCCAAGCCTCATCCTTATCCCTCACGTCGGCCAGTTTCTGCAGACTGTTATAAGGAGCTTTAGAGGCCAGATCCGTTGTCAGTATCACAGCATCAAGCACTCCTGCAAGACTTGCAGCAATGTATGTTTTCTCCAATTTATCATCCACCAATACATACCCTTTTGCTCTGTTCAGGAACAAAGAAGTTATCTCCGACAGGCTTTTCTTCGTAAAGGTATAACCGGAGGCTTTCATTTCAGTCATCCATTTGACGTATGCTTGGCCGGAGTGAAGAAAGATTTCGGGACTGCTGCGATTCACAAGTCCGGCAAGTGAAGCCAGATAGAGCAGTTCTTCATAATTGCTGTTCCCCACTTCGGCACGCGTGATTTCAATCAAATCCCAGTTTTCAACCAAAGGAGGTTCTTCGGGTGATTCCGGTTCCGGCTTCTCTACCTGCCCTTGTTCTGTTCCCTGTGTTCCCTGCTCCTGCTCTCCCTGTTTTTCGCAAGAGCAGAAAACTAGCAATAGGGCAACTCCCATGATATAAATAAAACTTTTCATTTTCATAGTATTTTATCAATGCCGATATATTCTTTAACCTGTTCGTCTATATGTGTTTTCAACTGATGAATCACTTCTTTGCACTGTCACGTCCCAATATCGCATCCCACAACATCGGTACAAGGATTTCCTGTGCCGCTTGCGTAGGCAGAATACCGTCGCGCTGATATGGCTTTAATGCTTCTTCTCCTCCGGTGTCGTAGATTTTATTAAACTCTACCGAGTAATCGACCAGAATGATACCTTTCTTTTTGGCTGCTTCGCGGCATGAAGCATTGAATGCTGCCAGTTCGGGACGGGTCTCCGCCGATTGTCCCAACGGACGTTCGGAAAGAATATACAATACGATGGTGGCATCGGGATTCTGTGCCCGCAGATTGTCAACCATGTATTCCGCACACTTTCCCGAATACCAGGGAGCGTTGTTGAAACGGGTCACAGCATCGTTTTCCGAAAAGCCGAATATCAATAAATCAGGTTTGCGGCTCAATACGGAGTCTTTGAAGTTTTCCGTTGCCCAGAAAGAGCCAATTCCCGACTTCGAGCAGTTGTAGAACGTTATTTTTTCGGGGAATCTGCATTCAAGTCTGGTACGAAGCTGGTCCACCCAAACCCGGTTGGAGGTATTGATAGCTGCACTGGCACCGTAAAACACAACAGTCTGCTTTTCGCCTTTCTTGAGTTTCTTCAGGAAAGTGGTTTGAGCACTGGCTATGGAGACTGTGAAAATTGATATTAATATTAAAAGAAATATACGGTTCATACTTATCTTATTTTTTCCATGGTTTATTATTCACATTCATATTCACATGACGATACCAGTCGAACAGACCTTTCTCGTCCAAGCGGTTCTGCAAGCGGCGTACATCGAGATTGCGCACACTCGTCTTCTGCAAAGCTGCCATCGCTGCTGCCGTACCGGCTGCTTCGCCAATGGTTGCACATATCGGTTGCACCCGGTAAGAACTCATTGCCAGACGGGTTCCGCTGATAATGCGTCCGGCTGTCAGCAATCCTTCGGTATTGACGGGAATCAAGCTGCGGTATGGGATGCCGTAAGGTCCTACGCTGTTCTTTATTTTAGGGTCTACATTCATTCCCCATGGGTCTAACGAGTACCAGGCATCGGCAATCTTATCATCGTGCATCACTCCTTTCAGTACATCATCCACCGTCAACACATATTCTCCTTTGATACGACGGCACTCTCTGATTCCGATTTTCGGGGCTACATGAGTGACGTATCCGGCCCGGTTGAGGCTTCGAATTGCGGTTCCAGTTTTTCATGGCACGGCGATGCGCGTCGGCTACCAATACCGGGTCGGTGGTGTCGGTACATTCTACCGTTGCTCCCCAGTGGAGGTATATGCCGGAGTCTATCTTCCGGAACTCCTCTTCCGTCTGTTGGGTCACCCACTTCTCCTGGTCGTGATCGAGTACACCGGTCTTGAATATGTGGCGGGGAAATTCCGCGTCGCTGCGGGTGCGTTGGCTGATGTACATCATGGTACATGGCTGCACTCTACCGTCGCTCTTTTCGAGTCCGATGCTTTCGTTGAAGTCCTTGCGGGCGTCACTGCCGTAGAAGTATTCACAACCGGCTTTGGCTGCCAGTAGTCCGGTACCGGTGGCGTCGATGGTAACCGGAGCGGAGACTTTCTGCAACATACCCTGACGCATCACGCAGACGCCGGTCACTCTGTTTCTGTTGCCTTTTGTCTCGACCACTGCATCCACAACCGGCGAACCGCACATCAACGTGATGTTCTTTTCCGCTTTCATAATGCCGTAAACGACTTGCGCGAATGACGACGGCAACCACCAATGCTGCTTATTATCCATGCCCATTGTCCGAACGTGCTGCTGGGGGTAATGCTTAGTGAGTGCTTCTGGTTCAGTTCGCGCACCATGTCGATAAATACACCGACACGGGGTGCACCGCACATATAGGTGACATACATATCCACCGGAGCTCCTCCGGGCATCATATCTTCTTCCAGTAAAATCACCTTGGCTCCCTCTCTGGCAGCGGCAACGGCAGCAGGTATACCTGCCGGTCCGGCACCCACTACGATTACATCGCAATGCAATTCGGGCAATTTAAACAGGGATTTATCTTGGGGATTCATCGCTTCATTCGCGGCAAACATGGAGACTCCGGGCAAAGCTGCACCAGCAGCGCCTATTCCCATGTTCTTCAAAAACTGTCTTCTATTCATTGTCATAGTCGTACGCTTATTTCTTTTTTATACCATCGAAAAGCCCCATTGAGGCTAGTCGGTCTTGTAGTTGTTTGATATCTATGGAACGAAGTCCGGTTTGGTTCAAGGCGGACATAGCTGCTGCCGTACCTGCTGCCATTCCGATGTTGGAACAGATAGGCTGCACTCTAAGAGAACTGTGCGCAATGCGTGTCGCACTGATGATACGTCCGGCAGTGAGCAAACCCTCGGTCTTGGTTGGCAGAATACTGCGATAGGGAATGCCGTAAGGGCCGATATGCTTCATCTTTTCGGGAATTTTCATACCCCAAACATCGAACGAATAGTGTGCATGGGCTATCACGTCATCATGCATCGTTCCGGCAATGAGATCGTTGGCTGTAAGCACGTACTCGCCTTTGATGCGGCGCACTTCGCGCACGCCCAGCTTTGGAGCCAGATGTACTGCGTATCCGGCTTCGTGCCAGATTTCGAGGTTTTCCTGCAGGCGTTCCAATGCTTCCTGCTGGGCTTGTGCCAGCAACAGAGGATCACGGGTATCCTTGCAATATACAGTCCGTCCCCAGTGCAGATAGATGCCGGCGTCTCTCCGGATCATATCCTCCTTGTCGTCGGCTTTCACCCAACGATTCAGATTATCTTCCACGGCACTGCTACCTTTCAGTTTATCAATAGGTAGTATGGCATTGCGCTTGATTCTTTCACTAATCAGCATCCAGGTACAAGGCTGCACCTTACCATCGGCCACTTCGATGCCTACGGGCTCGTTGTAATCGCTCTTGGCTTCGCTGCCAAACATATATTCGCATCCTGCCATATCGGCAATCAGTCCGTTGCCGGTGGCATCTATGGTAACTGCCGCATCAATATCCTGATAATCGCCATTACGCATGATGCGCACTCCGGTCACTTGGTTTCTGTTGCCGGAGGTCTTGAGCTTTACTCCTACAACGGGTGCTGCGCACATCAGCGTGATGTTTTCTTCTTTTTCGAGAAGCTGATAAATCACTTCCGCATAAGAACCGGGCATCCACCAGTGATTCTTTCCGTCACTGCCTGTTTTTCCAAACGTCTCACAAGTACGCCCGCCAATGGTGTGTTTTGCATTCAATACCTGAATCATCTCCTGAAACACTCCCACCCTGGGACCACCGCATATAAAGGGAACATACATATCGACCGGGGCTCCTCCAGGCATATTATCCTCTTCCAGCAATATTACTTTAGCTCCTGACGGGCTGCCGCAATGGCGGCAGGTACTCCACCGGGACCGGCTCCGACTACCACCACATCACATTTCAATGTTGGATACTTGGGCTTGGCCTTCTCTACCTTCTCATTGCCCATAGCGGCTACAAATGACGAAGGCAGGACACTCAATGCTGCAATAGCAGACACTTTAGTAATGAAATCTCGTCTGTTAATTTCCATATATGTGTATACTTTAATGTTTTTCAATTAGAATTTATGGCAGAATCTCTATTGACGTGTTTGATTCTTAACCGCCAAAGCAACTCATCTACCGGCACTACCTGTACCTTTTTGTCCAGCAACTGCTTACACCAGTACACGGGAGTCACTCCTCTTGGCGAACGGCTGTTCTGCGGCGCACTGACAATACTGTCTTTCGACTCTTTCTCAAAGCGCGACCAGGCATGAACAATGGTCCACGCTATCTCTCCCTCGGGAATTTTATTCGTCGCATCTTCATTAATTACTGCTGCAATCTGCGAGGGAGTACCGGACTTTTCTTTTTCCTGGTTAGCCATATCTGTCCGCGTGCGGAAATCACCGGAATATCGTTCCCTTTCCGGTCTTTCACCCAAAACACTTTACCGTATCCGCCATTATAGGGAGAATACTGCACGGCAAGCATTCCGGCTATTCCCTCCAATTCTTCGGCAAAGACACGATATGCATCCAGGGCTTCTTTCGAATCTATCTTATGGCAAATGAAACCAAATGCTTTGATACCCATCTTTTGCATGTGTACATTCACGATACGGGCAAAACTCCGCAACAGTCCCTCTCTGTCGGCGCGCTTTGAAGCAAAAAGGTCGGGGTAATAGTATCCGCCACCATATTCGGCAAGCGATACGTTTCGTGGCTGACTGTTCATCAGTACATTAAGCACATCGGGAGCAGCCATTGACAGGTTGACCATACACGTGGTGAATGACATAGGAATCTTGCCATTATGTTCGTTGCTCCAAAAGTCAGGATTATTGATAAAACTACCCAATGTCCACTGCATATTATCTCCGTCGCTCATCACAAAGGAATGATAAATTGCATCAGATTCCCAATTTATCCGGGCCGGATTAACAGTTTTAATCTTTTTTATTTTTTCATTGCCGGTGATTGGAGAGCATGGGCAGATTCATGCACCAGTCGGAAGCTGTATTAATTAATCCCCAGTAGGAACAGGGGGCGATGTGCTGAAATTCCGGCCCGCTATTCCAGCCTATCACCGGTGACAAGGGGCGTACCCACTCCAGTATAGTATCCAGCAATTCGTCCACGCCGTAATAAACCATTCCCTTATGGGCAATGGCATAATCACGATTGTTGGCTATTGACGGATTGGTCAGGACAATGAAGTTATTGTTCATCCGGGATTTGTGTTCATCAAACCAGGACCGGGTCAAATTCTCCTTGCTGGCGTCATACAATTTCTTCAAGCCGGACGCTTTTGCCTGTTCTTCCAGCGTTATATCTACCAGAATTCCTTTCAGGATGCCGGCCTGTGCGGTTGCCAGACTGATGGAGTTGTCTTTCCGATTATAATCATATAGGATGTAACCTTTTATATAGCCTTGCTTTTGAAAGCGTTTCACGACTTCCCAGGTATTCAGGGCACCCCGTTCCTTTACTTTGAGGCGTTTCAGCCAGGCTTTATAATACAGCTGATAATCCGGTGTACGATTCTCAACCCAAAGTCCCTCGTTGCCGATACCCTCGTTTACAGCTTGGGCAGCAAGTCCGCATAAGGATTGGGCAACATTCATCTCACGGATATCACCGGGTCGGGACAGTGTACATTTCAAGATGTAACCGGGCCTTTTCTGAACAGGCCACCAGTTATCCAGTGAAGAGGAAGCCACTACCGGTGAGATGGTTCCTCCCAGCAGCATTCCTATTAAGAAGAGTGTTTTAATTAGATTTTTCTTTTTCATCGTGGCATTAGTTTATATAGACAAAGATATCCGGGAGCCTATAATATATGGGTTAATTTATAGGTTACCTCCCACTTTTATTTTATTAATCCTACCGAAAAGGGCTTTTTTCGTGCAAATGTGTTCATTTGCCAACGAACGGTATCGAAGTTCCGTTCATAGATGAATTTGCAGGAAATGTTCACTTCATCCATCAGTTTAGGAAACATATCTGTAATTCCGGGATGATTGAATGCATGGGAATAATAGGGATAAAGGTGAAGTTCGACTTCAAGGCCCTGTTTAGCAAGCCAAGAAGCAAAGTTAGTGCTTTGCAGATATCCCACAAGAAAATCACCTAACCCATGTCCGAGAAAAACAGCCGGGCTTGAAACCGGAATCATGGACGCGGGTGATATTTCACGTTTGAACTCGGCGGTGTTGGGTGCGAAATAGGGTTTATCGTCACCACCAAACATATTGTAATCGTATACGCCGGCAAAACCGACCAACACTTTAGTCCCAGGATCGTGCAATGCGGATACGGCCGACAGGTGCGCGCCCGAACTGCTCCCACATATCCGTAGCGGGTAGTATCTATCCGACACTCGGCGGCACGCCGAAAGACATATTGCCGGGCGTAGTTGATATCATCAAAAGCGCGTGCGATGGTGGCACCCGGATGAGTGGACAACGAATGTCCCACCCGCACTCCTGCTATCCCAAGAGAAGCCAGATATTTAGAAATGACTTCCACCCGTTCGGGCGTGCCAGAAGTCCATCCGCCACCGAAGATATGAAAAAGTACCGGGAAGCCGGAACCTGAAGCAGGGAGGTCGATATACATTTCCAGATCGTATCCCTCGTGTGAACGGTAGACGAAATGTTTAGTCCGTACCTTTTGCTCGTCAATCTCGAACTTATGGTCGTAAATTGTCTTGCTCCAAGGCACAAAGGCATCTGCGGGAAATTGACCGGAATACAGTTTGGCCAATTGTTTCCGGGGATAGACATCTATCTGCCTCCTACCTGATAGAGCGATTGCCATAGCGGTTGTAGCCAATGTGTTTCCCTACCGGTTTTTCCTGCGCCCGGAGCGGAGGCCATACAGCCAACGACAGGACACACGCCAAAAACAGCATGAACGGACGCCAAAGGGAACGGCGGAAAGCAATGTCAGAAGAAATATGCATCATGTTCTAATTAGTATTATATAGATTCATCAATTCGATGACACAAAAATAGGGTCGAAGCAAAAAAAAGGGGGTTAATTTTCGGATTAGTGCGCTTTTTATTTCATTAATCACTCCATAAAAAGATAGATGTCAGGCAAGCACCCAAGAGAATTAAACTGAATTATTAGGAATACATGAGGGAAATTTCTAACTTTGCATTGAAACGCATTTCTAAAACGTCGTTTGATTATGCAGAGAACATACCAGTTTTTTATATTCATTGCCATATTTGCTCTTTCTTTTCAACCGCTAAAAGGGGCAGGACTGCTCTTTTCAAGAGAGACTCCCCAGACTTATTTAGATTTATTCAGTGGGAACGATATTTCATTCACCAATTCTGTAACGATCTCTTTCGATTTATCCATCCATAGCCATGAGAGTTTCGGACAGATATGGGTGTATGAGGATAAGGCCGCACCATATAGTTTTGCTTATATCGGTCGCGATAAAAGCAGTTCATCGTTCGTCATCAACAGCCTTTCGGATAAAAAGCAATTTCTCGAAATCCCCGTCTCGCCCCAAGCTATCGGTGCACGCAAATGGCTGCATGTAGAAACGCGGCTGGACTTTCAGCACCAGAAAGCGGAAGTGACTATCGACGGGCAGAAATATTCGCTCGATGGTATTACTATTCCGAATCCGTCTAAGGCGAATATTATCTTCGGTGCCAATATCAAGGCGATTCCGGAAGTGCCTGTCATGGTGATTAAAAATATCATGGTGCGGGATGAGGCTTCTCATTCTTTCCTGTTCCCACTCACGGAGTCGGATGGAAAGCTGGTGCATGAGGCAGGTAACAAGTTGCACGGAACAGTGGTCAATCCCACGTGGCAGATTAACAAACAGTTCTTCTGGCAGGAAATAGGTACGTTCACCAGTTCGGCGGCTGCCGGAATAGCGTTTGACGAACCGGACCGGCAGATATTAGTTGTAGGTGATAATAATATAAGTAAGTTCGACATCAACACGCTGAAACTGACCGAATACCTCAAAGAAACGGTGGGCACGCAAACGGGATATTCGGGCGAGGCTATTTATAACCCGGATAAGCAGGAGACTTATTTCTATAACTTAGCGGATATTGGCGGACAAACGGGTCCTTTCTTCTCCACTATTTCGGATAAGGATCTGCCCACCCGTATCGTTTCTCCTCAATTCTCCAATCCGTTGCACCATCATGCTTACTTTTTCGATCAGGCAAGTCAATCGCTCTATATTTTCGGCGGGTATGGCAACTATCAGTATTCAAACCTGACTTATCAGTATGACTTCGACCATGGAGCATGGAAAGAGATACAATTTACGGGCGATGTCATTTATCCCCGTATGCACACCGTAGCAGGTAAAGGTCCTGTGGAGGGAAGCTTTTTTGTATTCGGAGGAGTGGGCAACGAGACGGGCAAACAGGAGCTTGGCAAGGATTTCTTCTGTGACCTGTATCTGTTTGATACTTCCAAGCATATCGTCAAAAAGTTGTGGAGCAGAGCGTTTCCCGACAATTACTTTATTCCGACCCGCGGACTTGTGTTCGACAGTAAAAAGGAGTGTATCTATCTTTTGTGCATAGACCGGAAAACAACGAATGCCTCTTTGCACCGGTTTGACGTGAAGACAGGGGAACATGCCATTGTCTCCAACGAGATCGTTTTTCAAACGAACTGTATTCTGTCAACGGCATATCTGTTTAATAATCCGAAAGACAATGAATTATATGCCATCATCCGGTATAGCGAAGATAATAATCCAAAAGCGAAGATTAGTGTCTATAAGTTGAACGCTCCTCCTATTACTTATCAGGAGCTTAAAAAATGGAATACGGACGATGACAACGAAGCAGGCAGAGCTTACCTTTATTATATAATCGGAGGAGTCGTACTTTTGCTGATTCTTTGTTTTGCTTATTATCGGCATAGAAAAAAAGGTAGTAAACAAGAGGCAACAGCACCGAGCGTTCCAGAAGATGGTGTATCTGTCGATGAGAAGAGTACTGATGCACCGGCCAGTACTCCGATAAAGGTTAATGCTGTCTATCTGTTTGGAGATTTTCAGGTGTTCGATACCAAAGGCAATGAAATTGCTTATCGTTTCGGTCCGAAAATAAAACAAATGTTTGTCCTCGTACTGCTTCATTCACACGACGGCCAGGAGGGGATCAGTACTAATAAGCTGTCTGCCCAACTCTGGCCGGAGAAGACTACGACCTCTGCCAAGAATATACGTAACGTCACGATCAACCACCTGCGGAACATTCTAACAGATTTAGAGGGAGTGGAGCTTGTTTTCTTAAACGACAAATGGAAAATTGTGTATGGAGATAATTTCTACTGTGATTATCTCAAAGCCTTGAATATAGCAAAAATGCTACAACAGGTTCATTCACCTCAAGAACAAGAAGAAGAGGTAAAACAACTTATCGGCCTGCTGCAACGAGGCACCTTACTGCCTACTTTTGTACATTACGAATGGTTTGGCAATATCAAAATTAACCATGACGAACTTTTCATCCGGATCATCGAGAAACTGCTTCCTATCGTAGAAGCGAATAATGAACCCAGAAAGGTTATCGTATTGTCCGACGTGCTTTTCTCGTTTGACGGAATGAGCGAAACGGCATTGACTTTCAAAATAAAAGCACTCAAGAAACTTGGACAAAAAGCGTATGCACAAAGTGTTTATGACCGTTTCCAAAAGGAGTACCAGCAACTCTATGGAGAGAAGTATAAGGAGAATTCGTTAGAAGAATAAAGACTTGATGCCATGCCTGGGAAACTTTTTTAGTCAAAAGAATAAAGGAACCTATTATAATTAATCATTTTATTAGGCACTTTTAAATAATTGTGTTCCTATCGATAAGAGTAGAGACTTAAAAAAAGCATAAGAGAAATCTCCTAATTGCTATTTACATAGAAAAATAGTACTTTTGTACTCCATTCAAAAAAGAATTTATGACGAAAGCATTATTTTTTGATATAGACGGAACATTGGTCAGTTTTGAAACTCACCGCATCCCTCGTCTACCATTGAGGCACTGGAAGCCGCCCGTGCAAAAGGACTGAAGATATTTATCGCTACGGGACGTCCGAAAGCCATTATCAACAACCTCTCCGAATTGCAAGACCGGAATCTGATTGATGGATATATCACCATGAACGGGGCTTACTGCTTTGTCGGGGAACAGGTAATCTATAAAAGTGCCATCCCCCAGGACGAAGTAAAAGCGATGGGAGATTTCTGCGAGAAAAAAGGCGTTCCCTGTATCTTTGTAGAGGAACACAACATTTCCGTTTGCCAGCCCAATGACATGGTGAAAAAGATATTCTATGATTTCCTGCACGTGAATGTGATTCCGACTGTATCTTTCGAGGAGGCAACCAGTAAGGAAGTCATCCAAATGACACCCTTTATCACGGAAGAGGAAGAAAAAGAAATCCGTCCGTCTATTCCTACCTGCGAGATAGGCCGATGGTATCCTGCATTTGCCGATGTGACCGCCAAAGGAGACACCAAGCAAAAGGGCATTGATGAAATAATCCGCTATTTTGATATTAAACTCGAAGATACCATGCTTTCGGAGACGGAGGAAATGACATCAGCATGCTCCGCCATGCAGCCATCGGAGTAGCCATGGGACAAGCCAAAGAGGATGTGAAAGCCGCTGCCGATTATGTGACAGCTCCCATCGACGAGGATGGCATCAGCAAGGCAATGAAGCATTTTGGTATTATCTGATTATGAGCGTAGACACCAATAACGCAGCGTTTCAGGACGCCCTGAACCTGATTCAATATACGCGTCAATCGGTTTTCCTGACCGGGAAAGCGGGTACAGGGAAATCTACATTCCTGCGTTACGTCTGCGAAAATACCAAAAAGAAACATGTTGTACTCGCCCCGACAGGCATCGCTGCTATCAATGCCGGAGGAAGTACGATGCATAGTTTCTTCAAACTCCCTTTCTATCCGCTGCTGCCGGATGACCCGAACTTGAGTCTCCAGCGTGGTCGTATCCATGAATTTTTCAAATACACCAAGCCTCACCGGAAGCTGTTGGAACAAATAGAACTGGTCATCATCGACGAGATTTCAATGGTAAGGGCGGATATCATTGATGCCATCGACCGAATCTACGTGTATACTCTCACAATCTGCGTGAACCTTTCGGAGGAAAACAACTGTTATTGGTAGGCGACGTATTCCAACTGGAGCCCGTCGTAAAAAACGACGAACGGGAAATATTGAACCGCTTCTATCCTACACCCTATTTTTCTCTGCCAGAGTATTCGGCCAGATAGACCTGGTATCCATCGAACTTCAAAAGGTATACCGCCAAACAGACCCCGTTTTTGTCGGCGTCCTCGACCATATCCGGAACAATACAGCCGGAGCGGCTGATCTGCAACTACTGAACACCCGTTATGGAAGCCAGATAGAAGAATCGGAAGCTGATATGTATATCACTCTGGCCACCCGTAGAGACACGGTAGACTCTATCAACGAAAAGAAACTGGCGGAACTTCCCGGAGACCCAATTACTTTTGAAGGAGTCATCGAAGGAGATTTCCCCGAAAGCAGTCTACCCACCTCACAAGAGCTCGTACTGAAACCCGGTGCACAAATCATCTTTATTAAAAATAATTTCGACCGCAGGTGGGTAAACGGTACCATTGGTGTCATTGCCGGAATTGATGAGGAAGAAGAAACCATCTACGTTATCACCGACGATGGAAAAGAATGTGACGTAAAGCGTGAATCATGGCGCAATATCCGTTATCGCTACAACGAAAAGACAAAAGTAATAGAAGAAGAAGTCTTAGGTAGCTTCACACAATATCCCATTCGGTTAGCTTGGGCCATCACTGTCCATAAGAGTCAGGGACTGACTTTCAGCCGTGTAGTCATCGACTTCACAGGTGGTGTATTTGCAGGTGGACAAGCATACGTGGCACTAAGCCGCTGTACCTCACTGGACGGTATTCAGCTCAAAAAGCCTATTAACCGTGCTGACGTCTTCGTCCGCCCCGAAATCGTAAACTTTGCCGGACGTTTCAACGACCGGCAGGCTATCGACAAAGCTCTGAAACAAGCGCAGGCCGACGTGCAATACGCTGCTGCTTCACGCGCTTTCGACAAAGGAGACATGGAGGAATGTCTGGAACAGTTTTTCCGCGCCATTCATTCCCGCTATGATATTGAGAAACCTGTTCCCCGCCGTTTTATCCGACGTAAACTCGGTGTCATAAACACCTTGAAAGAGCAGAATAAGAAACTCAAAGAGCAAATGCGCGAACAGCAGGAACGCCTCCGCCAATATGCTCACGAATATCTATTAATGGGTAACGAATGTATCACCCAGGCACACGACTCACGTGCCGCCCTCGCCAACTACGACAAGGCACTTAGTCTCGACCCTAATTATGTGGATGCCTGGATACGCAAAGGAATCGCTCTCTTCAACAACAAAGAGTATTTCGATGCTGAAAACTGCTTCAACATTGCAGTCACCCTCTATCCGGCAAACTTTAAAGCTGTCTATAACCGCGGAAAGCTCCGGCTAAAAACAGAAAACACAGAAGGTGCCATTGCCGACCTGGACAAGGCCACCAGCCTGAAACCGGAACATGCCGGTGCACACGAACTCTTCGGAGACGCTCTGTTGAAAGTCGGGAAAGAAGGAGAAGCCGCCTTACAATGGAGAATTGCAGAAGAACTTAGAAAGAAAAAATAGCCTATTCTTCCCGACCTCCGCACCTATCCATCTTTGTCATCTACACACTTACATAAAAATCATCCTACACACAATATCTCCATCAAACAGTGCCCCCCGCATGGCCTCCCGGCCTCGTTTTTCCGACGTCAAGCGCAGGTGGTTTCTCCGGCGTTAAAAAGGGCAGACTGTTTGAGCGTAGCGAGTTTCTGCCCTTTAGCCGGAGGAAACACCGGAGTAGTCGGAAAAACGCAGCCTTGATTCTTTCTTTTTGGTTCCTTTTCTTTCGTATCAAGACGAAAGAAAAAGAACTGATTCTCCCTCTATATCAAAAACTTTTATTAGTTTTGCTCTTTGTAATATCTCAAACTCTTAAAATAGAAGCAAATGAAAAAAGGTTTGAAAATCGCAGCTATCACAGTAGGAGTCATCATCATTCTGATGTTCCTTCTTCCTTTCGCCTTCCAGGGAAAGATAGCCGACATTGTAAAAACAGAAGGCAACAAGATGCTTAATGCACAATTTGACTTAAGAACCTTAACATTAGCCTGTTCCGTAACTTTCCACAGGCTTCTGTCACTCTCGAGGATTTCTGGTTAAAAGGTACTGGTGAATTTGCCAACGACACCCTTGTACAGGCCGGAGAAGTTACTGCCGCAGTCAACTTATTCTCTCTTTTCGGAGATAGCGGTTACGATATTTCTAAAATATTTATTGAAGATACACGTTTACATGCCATTGTATTGCCGGACGGACGTGCCAACTGGGATATTATGAAACCGGATACAACAGCAACAGCCGAAGCTCCTGTTTCAGAAGAAGAAGTATCTTCTCCTTTCAAAGTGAAGCTACAACGCTTTGTTATCAAAAACATGAACCTGATTTATGACGATCAACAAGGGAAGATGTATGCTGATATCCGCGACTTTAACGCAGTCTGCACCGGAGACTTAGGAAGTGACCGCACTACTCTGAAGTTGGAAGCGGAAACCAAATCACTTACTTACAAGATGAATGGAATCCCTTTCCTGGCCAATGCCAATATCTCCGCAACAATGGATGTGGATGCCGACCTTGCCAATAACAAATACACATTAAAAGACAACACCATCCGCCTCAACGCCATTCAGGCAGGTATCGACGGTTGGGTAGCCTTGAAAGATCCGGCTATCGACATGGACTTGAAACTTAACACGAACGATATCGGGTTTAAGGAAATCTTGTCACTGATTCCAGCCATTTATGCAACGGAATTCTCCAGTCTGAAAACAGACGGAACCGCTACGCTTACTGCAACGGCCAAAGGTATCTTGCAAGGCGACACCGTTCCTGCATTCAACATTGATATGCAAGTCAAGAATGCCATGTTCCGCTATCCGGCTTTACCGGCAGGAGTGGATCAAATCAATATCAGTGCCAACGTCCAGAACCCGGGAGGAAATATCGACCTGACGACGGTCAATATCAATCCTTTCAGTTTCCGTCTTGCCGGAAATCCGTTTAGCCTGACGGCTAATGTAAAAACACCGATCAGCGATCCGGACTTTAAAACTGAAGCTAAAGGGATTCTCAATTTAGGTATGATAAAACAAGTCTATCCACTTGGAGATATGGAGTTGAACGGTACCATTGACGCCGATATGCAAATGTCAGGACGCCTTTCCTATATCGAAAAAGAGGAATACGAACGTATGCAAGCTTCAGGTACTATCGGACTGACGGGTATGAAACTCAAAATGAAAGATATGCCGGACGTAGAAATCAAGAAGTCTCTCTTCACTTTCACCCCGAAATACCTCCAGTTGAGCGAGACAACCGTCAACATCGGAAAGAATGATATCACAGCCGACAGTCGGTTTGAAAACTATATCGGTTACGCATTGAAAGGTACTACATTGAAAGGAAACCTGAATATTCGTTCCAACTATTTCAATCTGAACGACTTCATGGCCGCTTCTGCGGATGAAGCGACTGCATCAGAAACTGCGTCTACCGACTCCGTAGCTACAGCTGCCACGGGTATTATGGAAGTTCCCCGCAACATCGACTTCCAAATGGACGCTAACCTGAAACAGGTGTTATTCGATAAGATGTCTTTCAATAATATGAACGGCAAGCTTGTGGTAAAAGATGGCAAAGTGGATATGAAAAACCTCTCCATGAACACCATGGGTGGCAACGTAGTCATGAACGGCTACTACTCCACTGCCAACGTAAAGAAGCCGGAAATGAAAGCCGGATTCAAACTCTCCAATATCGGTTTCGCACAAGCTTACAAAGAATTGGACATGGTGCAGAAGATGGCTCCTATCTTCGAAAACCTGAAAGGTAATTTCTCCGGAAGTATTAATGTACTGACAGATTTGGATGCAACCATGAGCCTGTACTGAATACAATGCAAGGTGATGGTAGCCTTTCCACCCGTGATCTTAGTTTAAGCGGAGTGAAAGCAATCGACGAAATAGCCGATGCCGTTAAACAGCCAAGTCTGAAAGACATGAAGGTGAAAGATATGACACTGGATTTCACCATCAAAGACGGACGCGTAGAAACCAAACCGTTCGATATCAAGATGGGAGACTACACATTGAATCTTTCCGGTAGCACAGGCCTCGATCAAACCATCGACTACTCCGGAAAAGTGAAGTTGCCGGCATCTGTAGGCAATATCTCTAAACTAATGACTCTTGACTTGAAGATCGGAGGTTCATTTACCTCTCCGAAAGTCAGCGTCGATACTAAAAGCATGGCCAATCAAGCTGTCGAGGCTGTAGCCGATGAAGCTATCAGCAAACTCGGACAGAAACTGGGACTGGACTCTGCCGCTACCGCCAATAAGGATTCAATCAAACAAAAGGTGACAGAGAAAGCAGCAAGAAAAGGCACTGGATTTCTTAAAAAAGAAACTCAAATAAGAGAGAAAGAGAATGAATTATGCTTCTGAAGCTATATGACAAAAATAATAACCCGCAGGATTTACAACGAATCATCGACATCCTGAATGACGGCGGACTGATTATCTATCCCACTGATACGATGTACGCCATCGGCTGTCATGGTTTGAAGGAACGTGCTATAGAACGGATATGCCGGATCAAAGAGATAGACCCTAGAAAGAACAATCTGTCTATCATCTGTTATGACTTGAGTAGCATCAGCGAATATGCGAAAGTAGACAATAATATATTCAAGCTGATGAAGCATAATCTTCCAGGGCCATTCACCTTTATTTTGAACGGAACCAACCGGTTACCCAAAATCTTCCGCAACCGGAAAGAAGTGGGTATCCGTATGCCGGATAATAATATAATCCGCGAAATCGCACGCCTGCTGGATGCTCCCATTATGACGACCACTCTGCCCTACGAAGAGCATGAGGACTTGGAATATATGACAGATCCCGACTGATAGATGAGAAGTTCGGTGACATTGTCGATCTGGTCATTGACGGAGGTATCGGAGGTATAGAACCTTCCACTGTAGTGAAATGTACCGACGACGAACTGGAAATCATCCGGCAAGGGAAAGGCTGGCTGGAAGAGGTATAAAAGCCAAAAAATGAATCGAACTGGTATGCTATATGATAGGAACGTGAATAAATAAGTTTTATTATTAGTAGCATGCCAGTTCGTTTATACACAGCAAAACAACGATTGGTTATCCCCCCAACAAACCAAAATCATCATATTCATCATGAAAAATTAAATCACATCGGCATCTTTCTTGTATGTCTATTCATTACTATCCAATCATTTGCAAGTGAACCCATACGGGTAGCGTGCATAGGAAACAGTATTACTTATGGAGCATTCATCCCCAACCGGGAAATGAACTGCTATCCGGCACAACTTCAAGCTTATCTGGGAGATGGGTATGAGGTCAAAAACTTCGGAGCCTCTGGTCGAACTATATTGTCTAAAGGAGATTACCCATATTCCGAAACAGATACCTACAAAGCATCTCTGGAATATCAGCCCGATATTGTATTAATCAAATTAGGTACTAACGATACCAAACCGCAAAACTGGAAATACAAAAACGAATTCAAAGACAATTACCAGACATTAATTGACACATATCGGAATCTGAAATCACATCCACGTATTATTCTCCTGACTCCTATCCGTTGTTTCCTGCCGGAGGGTTCGGAAATCAATGCACAACTGATAGAAAACGAGGTACGCCCCACGGTGGAAGAATTGGCCTGGAAAAATCAACTGGAAATTATCAATCTGTTTAATCTCTTCGGCGACCAGTGGGATTCGGTTATGCTACCGGACAAACTGCACCCCTCTTCTATCGGAGCAGGAGTCATGGCCCAAAAGATATATGAATATCTCGCTGTAAAAGCAACAGCTTCTCCAACAAAGCTGCAGACATCACTGGGAATACAAGATGCCAAACGATTCAACTTCCATGGACACCAAGGGTATGAATTTGAGAATGAGGGAGTAAAATGCCTTGTAGTAGAGCCCGCAAAAGAAGCCATAGGAAAACCTTGGATGATTCGTGCACGCTTTTGGGGGCATGAGCCACAGACTGACATAGCATTATTGGAACATGGCTTTCATATTGTTTACTGTGATGTAGCCGACTTATATGGCTCGGATAAAGCTGTTCAACGCTGGAATAGTTTTTACAAGCGAATGGTGAAAGCCGGATTCAACAAGAAAGTGGCACTTGAAGGGATGAGTCGTGGCGGGCTGATTGTCTATAACTGGGCGGCACAAAACCCGGAAAAAGTGGCATGTATTTATGCAGATGCCCCCGTAATGGACTTCAAAAGTTGGCCTATGGGACAAGGTAAATCTGCCGGTTCCGCCATGGATACGAAACAACTTCTCAATGCTTACGGTTTTAAAAACGAAGCTGAAGCGTTGAACTGGAAAAAGAATCCGATAGACTGTGCACCGACAATGGCAAAAGCTGGAATCCCCATCCTGCACGTGGTAGGTGATGCTGACCAAGTGGTGTCGGTTACTGAAAACACAGCCATTTTCGAACAACGTATGGAGGAATTGCATGCACCAATTACTATTATTCATAAGCCTGGAGTGGATCATCACCCGCACTCCCTCAACAATCCCGAGCCTATTGTGCAGTTCATCCTCAAAGCTACGAACAGGGCGGAAAATATGTGTGTGCATCCTGTACCGGGAAATGAATTCCGTTCGGCAGCCGGATGGACCAAAACTCGGACTGGAACAGCGTAGCAAAAGACATAACCACCACTCTCAATGGGAAACATTTAAAACTGTTGTTATTGGGAAATTCCATCACACAAGGTTGGGGAGGTAACAGAAAAGAAGTGACTTACAAGCCCGGCAAAGAGGCTATGGACAATGCCATAGGAAAGGATAATTGGGAAAGTGCCGGCATATCCGGCGACCGCACGCAAAACCTGCTTTGGCGTGTCCGTTATGATAACTACAATAGTTGCCACCCTGAAAACATAGTGATTGCCATTGGAATTAATAATCTGATAAGTGGAAAAGACAGTCCCGAAAACACGGCTGAAGGAATTATCGCAGTAGCCAATGAAGTACGGAAGCAATTCCCCGAATCACGTATCATTCTTTTAGGTCTGTTTCCATCCGGTAAGGAACAACAGAGTAAAGTGCGCACACAATGTGATAAGATTCATGACATATTACAACATCACCGATTCGAGAAGTTGAATATATCAATCCCACCAAATGGTTCACCGAAGCGGACGGAACTATGAAAGACGGACTTTATGGAAATGATTACATTCATTTCACTGGTGAAGGATATAAAGTAGCAGCAACAGAAATAGCCAAAATACTTGCTCGTTAGACAATCATCCAAAATCTAATCTTCACATAATAGTATCAGAAATAAAAAGGGCTGCGTCACATTTTCAGTGCGCAGCCCTTATTTCTATTATTTCATTACAAATTACTTAATCAATGATTCCGGATCCAAATGAGCAGATTCGATATCTTTGAAGTAACGGTAAGTACCCACTTTCAATTCAGCTGTAGCAGCATCATCACAAACGATAATACCCTTTTCATGCATTTGCAATGCACTGATTGTCCACATCTGTGTGATAGCACCTTCTACCGCATGATACAAAGCACGAGCTTTGTTATGACCATTTACAATAATCATCACTTCTTTTGCAGAAAGCACAGTACCTACTCCCACTGTCAAAGAAGTCTTAGGAACTTTGTTGATGTCATTATCAAAGAAACGGGAGTTAGCAATGATGGTATCCATTGTTAACGTTTTCTGACGAGTGCGTGAAGTCAATGAAGATCCCGGTTCGTTGAATGCAATATGTCCGTCAGGACCAATACCACCCATGAACAGGTCGATGCCACCGTATGACTTGATCTTTTCTTCGTAACGTGCACATTCTGCATCCAGATCCGGAGCGTTACCATTCAGAATATTAGTATTCTCGGGTTTAATGTCGATATGACCGAAAAAGTTATTCCACATGAAAGAATAATAGCTTTCCGGATGTTCTTTCGGCAATCCTACATATTCGTCCATGTTGAATGTTACCACATTCTGGAAGGAAACGATTCCTTTCTTATTCAGGTCGATCAAAGCTTTATACATGCCCAGAGGAGATGATCCGGTGGGACAGCCCAATACAAATGGTTTCTCGGGGGTTGGATTGGCAGCTTTTATTTTAGCGGCAACGTAATGTGCAGCCCACAGAGATACGGACTGGTAGTCCGGCTGAATAATAAGTCTCATAAGTCGATTATTTTATAGGTTAGTTAATAAATTATCTCATTCACTGTTTAACGATCTTTCTTCAAACGGTCCGCCATGCACGTGCCAGATTTTCGCACTGGGTATAAGTCAGGTCTTTCATAGCCTGCTTCATCTCCACCGGATCACCGATCAATTCGAATTTACTCTTTTCAGCAAACTCCGCCAGACGTTTCACCGCAGCACCTGCCCATGCAAAAGAACCGAAGTAACCCAAATAGCGTCCCTTCACCTCACGCAGCAGAATCTTTGAAAGCAACGCTTCCACCTCCGGAAATATCTGATTACTATACGTAGGAGAACCGATAATCAATCCCTTATAACGGAAAATATCCGCTATGATATAAGAAGGATGACTCTTTGTTACGTTATGCATAACGATATTCTTAACCCCCTGTGCAGAAAGCTCTTCAGCAATAGCTTCCGCCATCTGCTCTGTATTTCCATACATGCTTCCGTAGGCAATAACAACACCTTCATCCGCATCATAACGACTCAAACGATCATATATGCCGATCACCTTTGCAATATTCTCTGTCCATACAGGTCCGTGAGTAGAACAAATGGCAGAAATGGGAAGTCCACCTAATTTCTGCAAAGCCTTTTGCACGGGGCTTCCGTATTTACCAACGATATTAGAGTAGTAACGAACCATTTCTCCCCAGTACTTATCGACATTGATCCGGGTATCCAGGAATCCGCCATCTACAGTACCAAAACATCCGAATCCGTCACCGGAGAAAAGAACTCCATCCGTTTCATCAAAAGTCATCATCGTTTCCGGCCAATGCACCATTGGAGTCATATAAAAACGCAGTTTGTGACGTCCTAAAGCGAGGAAATCACCGTCCTTTACCAGATATTGTTCACCGGTTACCCCATAGAAACCTTCAATCATACCGAATGTTTGCTTATTACCCACGATAATAATTTCCGGATAATGTTGTTTAATCAATCGGATAGATCCCGAATGATCCGGTTCCATGTGATTTATAATCAAATAATTAATGGGACGTTCTCCAATCACTTGCTTGATTTTACGCAAGTAGACTTCAAAATAACAGATATCTACCGTATCTACCAATGCCACCATTTCATCATCAATCAGATAAGAGTTATATGAAACTCCATAGGGCAATGGCCACATCGCTTCAAATCTGTGCTTGTTACGGTCATTTACTCCCACATAGTGGACATTTCCTTTAATTCTTGTTTTACTTTCCATCTTTCAAATCCATTAAATATTTCTTCCACTATTCTATACTCCGCAAAACAGCTATTTATTAAGTGGTAAGTTTATCGTTTGCAAAAATAATCCTTTTTTCCGAATCCCTATACTTCTTACCTTGATAAGCACCTCTTTCTTTCATTCTTTTTTGTAAACGAGCTACAAATTCATAATTTTTCAATCCCCAGTCCGGAGCTATTAATAAATCTTTAGGAGATTGGGAAACAAAACGTTCCACAACCATATCGGGACGGAGATGTTCTACATAATCAATCACCAGATCAATATATTCCTCAACCTCGTTAAACAAATGAAAGCCAGCAGGAGTTACGTCATACTCATGCGCCATTCGCGTACCACGGATCAACTGTACTGATGGATTTTAAGTGTAGCTAAAGGCAGATCGGAAAGAATTTCGGCATGTGCCACCATTGTATCATGTGTTTCTCCCGGAAGTCCGAGATGATATGTCCACCTGTCAGGATACCACAGGCCGCTGTCTGACACACAGCTTCTACTGTATCTGCATAAGTATGCCCCCGATTGATGCGTTTTAAGGTTTCATCACAAGTGCTTTCGATCCCATATTCTACCATGAGAAACGTATGTTTGTTCAAATCTTCCAGATAACGCAACAAACTTTCCGGCATACAATCGGGACGCGTACCAATCACCAGCCCGACTACCCCATCCACCGCCAATGCTTCCTCATACTTACGCTTCAAGCCTTCCAACTCCGCATATGTATTGGTGTAGGCCTGAAAATAGGCCAAATATTTCATTTCCGGATATTTATGGGCAAAAAAGCATTTACCTTCTTCCAATTGAATAGCAATAGATTTCTCTGTCCGACAATAATCCGGATTAAAAGTCTGGTTATTGCAGTAAGTACATCCACCCCACCCTTTTGTACCATCACGATTGGGGCAAGTGAAACCTGCATTCAATGAAATCTTTTGTACTTTGTAAGGAAAATATTTCCGCAAAAAAGTAGGAAAATCATTATATAATAGCTGTGTAGACATATTCATTCACTTCATTCTTTATTTTACCTACAAACATAAGCAAAATCAACGAGTTACGGAAAGTTGGCACAAAATATCTTCAATATATTAAAAATTTCATAAATACCATAAGATAAATTAATAAATATTGCAATTCGAAAAACTATTTAATTAGCTTTGCTATGATTTAGGCATTGGCAGGAGGATACTTGTGAAAGTCTTGTGCAATTTATTCCCCAATTATGATTTCATCTCACCATACCCCATGCAACTCTTGTCAATAAATTATCCTCTTTATAATCTGAATAAGATTATAAAGAGGATTTTTTTAACTAATATTACTCTCTTATTTTTGTTCAAAACACAACATAGAGATCAATGCTGTATAGGATGAAGAGGAAAAAATAGGAAAAAACGAGTATTATTCGTTCAAACCACTTATCGGACTTTCCATTCTGCATTGTTTTGTTTATTTTTGCTATAAACATTAAAGTAACTACTATGAAACGGCTCCATACTTTATTTCTTCTTCTAACAATAGCGATCGATATAGCTGCTCAACCTATCTGCCAAGTTAAACATTTCTCCGTGAGTGACGGTCTCGCTCAAGGTAATGAGCATTTTACAGGATCAGAAAGGGCTTGTTTGGTTTAGTACCTGGAACGGGCTTAACAAGTTTGACGGATACACTTTTAAGACATATAAAACTTCGCAAGAGAGTAAATATGCATTCGGCAGTAATCGCATGGGAACTATTTCAGAAAGCAAATACGGGGATATATGGTGCCCCACTTACGATGGACAAGCCTGTCTTTTTGATGTGGAAACGAGAAGTTTATTGATGTTCTCCAACCTATTGAACTTTCCACGAAACAAACTAACAATGTTACACGCATTTATTCGCTGGAGAAAGGGATTGCCTGGATTCTCTGTGAAAGCGGATATGCATTCAGAGTGGACGAACAATTATGCAAAAAAGGAGAAGGCATCACACTTTATTCAGCTTCCAACCACAACCTGAAAGGAAATCAAATATTTAACATTTATCAAGACTCTGAAGAAGATGAATGGATATTGACGGATAAAGGTGTTTCCATCATAGGAAAGAAAACACTGGATACTGACTTTCCTTTCCAGTTCATCACCCAAATAAAGGAAACGATCTATCTGATTGCAGAAAATGACAAGTTAGCCAGATATGACTTCCACACTAAAAAACTGAAATTCGTAGATATTCCTTATCCGCATCATAAAATAAACAATGTCACTACCATAGGAAAAGATATGCTGGCATTGGGAACGGATAATGGAGTGATTTTGTATTCTATCCCGAAGAACAGTTTCCAGCAAATAGACATCCGTACAGCTACCCAAACTTCCAACGATGTAGAATCTGTCTATCAAGACCACTTGGGAGATATCTGGATTTTTTCAAAAGATCCGGGCATTGTCCATCTTAACCTCGTGACCAATGAAAAAGAGCATCTGTTCACCCCAAAAGATGAGATTATCAAGCATGGGCGTAAAAGTCGCAAACTTATTTTTGAAGATAATGCGAAAAACCTATGGTTACTCCCCACGGAAGGAAACTTTTGCTACTATGACCGGAAAGAAAGAACTCTCAAACCGCTTCTTACGGATATCAATAATCCTAAGTCTATTTTCAGTCCGTTAGTCAGGTCTTATACATTGGATAATCAGGGAAACTGTTGGTTTGCAACAGCACGTGGTGTAGAGAAACTATGCTTCTTTCCACAGAGCTATCAATTTAACCTGACTGATTACGAGGCAGAAACACGTGCATTCCTGCAAGACAGCAATAAACGTCTATGGACAGCATCGAAATCTAATTATATCCAGATATTCGCACCGGATGGTAACCTGGTGGGGTACTTATCCAAACAAGGAAATATCATTAAGGAAAAACAATCGTTCTATAATGGGGTATATTCGATTCTGGAAGATAAAGATGGAAATATATGGTTGGGGACTAAAGAAATCGGACTTTTCCAACTTAAAAAGACAGGAGCAAATCATTACTCTATTCACCATTTTGAACACCAGACAAATGATCCTTATAGTTTAAGCAGTAATAGTATTTATGCTATCTTTCAGGACAGTCGTAATCATATTTGGATAGGATGTTATGGGGGTGGATTAAATCTGCTGGCACAAGCTAAAGATGGAAAAGTTTCATTTATTCATAGTAATAATGAGTTAAGAAACTATCCCATAGCTTACGGTATGAAAGTACGCAATATTGCAGAAGCTCCGGGAGGAGTGATTTTAGTGGGAACGACTAACGGACTGCTGACATTCTCGAACAACTTCGAACGCCTGGAAGAGATTAAATTCTACCGGAATATCCGTAGACCGGGAGATAAAAACAGTCTTAGTGCCAACGATATCATGCATATCTATACAGACAAGAATAAAACCACTTATATCATCAGTTTCACCGGAGGCGTTAAATAAAGTGATATCTCCCAATCTGCTGAACGAGAATATCCAATTCAGAAACTACGACAAGAACAACGGGCTGGCTTCCGATCTGGCACTATCAATGATTGAAGATACACAGAATCAGCTATGGGTTGTTTCGGAGATTGCGCTCTCCAAATTCGATCCTGCCAAAGAAACTTTTGAGAACTATGAATTAAGTTCCATCTATCAGGAATTCAATTTCTCCGAAGCTCTTCCTATTATCAATGCCCGCAAGCAAATTATCTTAGGAACTGATAAAGGCTTTCTGGAAGTTTCTCCGGAGAAGATGCGGAAGAGTAGCTATGTCCCTCCTATTGTGTTTACAGGACTCAAGATTCAAGGACACCTTACCGATCACTCTATTGACAATCTGGAAGAATTGGAACTGGAGCCCTCTCAAAGGAATGTAACTTTCCAGTTTGCTGCACTTGATTATGTCAATCCAAAAGGGATTTTATATGCCTATCGCCTGCAAGGACTAGAAGAAGAATGGAATGAAGCAGATAATAACCGTTCCGCTAGCTACATCAACTTACCTGCAGGCAAATATCAGTTGCAGATAAAGTCAACAAACAGTGACGGGGTCTGGGTGGACAATGTACGGACTCTATCTATACATGTACTCCCCACCTTTTGGGAAACCTACTGGGCATGGCTGCTCTATTTCATTCTATTCATACTCTTTACGGCAAGCATCGTATATGTGTTGTTTACATCTATCGGTTT